>Ga0187892_10002255_pt1 | contig 39759 bp, 34 predicted proteins | sample MA1701073metaG_FD_139345 | JGI IMG/M metagenome (GOLD analysis project Ga0187892, IMG submission 139345) | Bio-ooze microbial communities from a basaltic lava cave in the Kipuka Kanohina Cave System on the Island of Hawaii, USA - MA170107-3 metaG ... | reverse complement strand
CGCGAGTCAGCGGGACCAGCGATGTGCAGGCCCCGCGCGTGACCGGCACCAGTGATGTCCAGGCCCCGCGAGTCAGCGGGACCAGCGATGTGCAGGCCCCGCGCGTGACCGGCACCAGTGATGTCCAGGCCCCGCGAGTCAGCGGGACCAGCGATGTGCAGGCCCCGCGCGTGACCGGCACCAGCGATGTGCAGGCCCCGCGAGTCAGCGGGACCAGCGATGTGCAGGCCCCGCGCGTGACCGGCACCGGTGATGTCCAGGCCCCGCGAGTCAGCGGGACCAGCGATGTGCAGGCCCCGCGCGTGACCGGCACCAGCGATGTCCAGGCCCCTCGCGTGAGCGGCACGGGCAAGAGCGCCGGTCAGTCCCCCTCGATCACGTCACCCACCGCTAAGCTCGTGCGGGAAGCCGAGGCGGCGTGCAAGAAGGGTGATATGAAGACTGCCAAGGCCAAGGCCGCGGCGGCGATCGCGCAGCTCAAGAAGTAGTCGGACCGTCCGTCCGAAGCAGAACAGCGCCAGGGAGTGGCTCCCTGGCGCTGTTTGTTTCTGCGTCGCTTGCGCCTCGCCTCGAGCGAGATAGAATGGCCGCGATGGGGCTCCGCCGGCGAGTCGTCGCACTGATCGCGGTAGCGATCGCGTTGTCCCCGGGGCTTGCCAGGGGCGCCCACCTGCCCGTCCAGGAAGCGCTGCTCCGCGCCAAGCCGGCAGTGGCATTGGTCGTGTCGGAGGTCGCCGCCGACGTCCGGATGACCTGTGGAACCGCCGAGACGCGGGTAGCGCCGACCCCCTTTCGCGAGACCGGAACCGGCTGGATCGTCGACCCCCGCGGATACCTGCTGACCAACGCTCACGTCGTTCAACCCGCCTATTCCACCCCGATCTGGATCATCCACTCGCTCACGCGAAAGGCGGTCGAGGCGGCCTGCGTGCCGCTGATGCTGGCCAAGCTGGGACTCGACCGCGGCGAGCGTCCGGACATCGAGGAACAGCTCAAGCATCAAGCGTTCGAGGCGGCGCTCCCGACGGCGACGACCAGAATCGAGCCCGCGGTATTCGTGGTGCTCTCCAACGGTAAGCGGTTCCAGGCCGAAGTCAGCAAGTACAGCCCCCCCGTGGCCGGAAGCGAGATGTCCGGCCGGGACCTTGCCCTCCTCAGGATAGAGGCCCAGGACCTTCCGGTGTTGCCGCTCGGCGACTCGAAGGCGGCCCAGATCGGCGATCCCTTGCACATCCTCGGCTTCCCCGGGGTTGTGCTGAGCCACGAGCTGCTCAACGCAAGCGCCAAGGTGGAGGCATCGGTGACGAACGGCGCGATCTCCGGCTTCAAGGAGGATGTCGGTGGGAACCCCGTCATCCAGACCGACGCGCCGGCGGCCTGGGGGAATAGCGGCGGGCCCGCGGTCAACATGCACGGCGAGGTGACGGGCGTCCTCACATTCGTCTCTCTGGCGCCCGGCCCCGAGGGCAGTATCGTGCAGGGCTTCAACTTCGTCATCCCGTCGAGCCTCGTCAGCGGTTTCGTCGACGGCACCGGCATCAACGTGAACGCGACGAGCCGGTTCAACACCGCCTGGTACTCGGGGCTCCGCGACTTCTTCGATCAGAGGTACCGGCGCGCGACGCGCCACTTCCAGGCTGCGGACGGGATTCAGCCGGGCTTCCCGGACGTCAAGCGGCTCCTCGCCGACGCGAGCGGCCGCCCGACACCCGTCCCGTGGGGCTGGATCGCGGGCGCGCTCGCCGGGATCAGCCTCGCCGGCTTCGTGGGGATCTCCGGACTGCGGTGGCAGCAGAACCGTTACCGGATCAGCCCCGCACAGGTTGTCGCGCTGGTGGAAGGGCCGAACCCTCCAGCCATTCTGGACGTTCGTGCGGGCGCCAGCTTCGCGCGCAGCCCGCTCGTGATCCCGAACTCGATCCGCGTGTCGCTGGAAGAGCTCCGGGACAGCCCCGGCTCGCTCCCCATCGAACCGGGTCAGACGGTCGTGGCGTACTGCACCTGACCCGACGAGGCCACGAGCGCCCGTGTGGCGCAGCAGCTCAGAAAGGCCGGCTTCCGTGATGTGCGCATTCTGAAGGGCGGCCTGGGGAGCTGGGCAAACGCGGGCCTCCCGCTCGAGACCAAGCACGCCGTCCTGGGTGACTCGACGGGAGGCCTCGCCCCCCTTCGAGGAATCTAGGCGCGGCGGCCGCCGGCGAGGAAGTGGAAGTGCACGTGGTACACGACCTGGCCGCCCTCGGGACCACAGTTGAGGTTGACTTTGTAGCCGCGCTCCGCGAACCCCTTGGCCTGGCCGAGCCGTTGAGCGGCGAGGAGACAATGGCCGATTAGCTCGCGGTCCTCCTCGCCCATGGTCGCCACGGAGGCGATGTGCCGCTTGGGCACGATGAGGATATGGATCGCGGCTTTCGGGTAAATGTCTGTGAATGCGAGGACCGCCTCGTCCTCGTACTCGATCTGGGCCGGGCTCTCGCGGGCGATGATGCGGCAGAAGGCGCAGGAGGCAGTGGTCACGCGTGTATAATACCGCGGCAGTTCCAGTCCGAATGCGTACGACCCTGGGAGAGTACACGACGCCGCTCGCGAGTGCTTCGCCAGCGCCGCCCTGCGCCCGCAGTGGGGACGGCGAGATGGGGACTTGGCACCCGCGGCAGCGGCCTCGAGAAGGAGACGATCGCCGGCTCATGGGGACCTGTCCGAAGTGCAAGCTCCGCATTCGTCGTAACGGCAACCACATCAAGCTCGGCTCGGTCTGGCATCACAAGAGCTGCCCGCCCAAGCCAGGGAGCGCCGCGAAGTGACCGCCCGGCGGCCACGGGTCCCCCGGCAGCCGCGACGGAGCGCTCCGACGGAGCGCTCGCCGGGATCAGCGGGGCTGAGTCGTCGGACGTTCCTCACGATCGCCGGAGCGGCGGCGGGCGCGGGCGGTCTGAGGGAGCTCGGCGTCCCGGCGATCGTCAGGGCGCAGGAGCCGATCCGGATCGGCCAGCTCGTTCCCTTCACCGGCTTCCTCGGCGCCATCGGCGAATACGGCAAGCAGGGCGCTACGCTCGCTGTCGAGGAGCTGAACGCCAGGGGTGGGGTGCTTGGACGGAAGGTCGAGCTGATCACCGAGGACGAGGCCAACCCCGGCGTCGCCGTTCAGAAGGCGCGCAAGCTCATCGAGCGCGACCGGGTCGTCGCCATCGAAGGCCTCGTGTCCAGCGCCTCGTGCCTCGCGGTCGGCGACGAGGCCCAGCGGGCGAAGATCCTCGTCATCAACGCGGGCGCCAACTCGGACGAGATCCGGAGCCGGCGGTGTCATCGCTACGTGTTCTCCACGGAAGCGTGCAACACTCAGTACGTCAATGCCATCGGCACCTGGCTGATCAAGAGCAACAAAGTGACGAACTGGTACTTCCTCACGTCCGACTACGCGTTCGGTCACGACCTGCTCCGGGTTGCCCGCCAGCTGCTCCGGGGTCACGGCGGCCAGGAGGCCGGAAGCGATCTCGCCCCGACCGGCACCACGGACTTCAGCCAGTACATCACCAAGATGAAGGCGGCTCGCCCCGAGCTGGTTTTCCACAACCTGGCCGGCGCGGACGTCACGAACTTCCTCAAGCAATATGCGGAGTCGGGGATGACCATTCCGGTCGCGGGCGGCGTGATCGACTCGGCCTTCGCCTGGCCCGTCGGCGAGACACTACGAGGCGTCTTCCCCATTATCTGGTGGCATGAGATCGACACCCCGGCGAGCCGGGCCTGGGCCCAGCGGTTCACGAAGCGCTGGGGCCGCCCGCCCGACAATCAGGCGTTCGGCGACTACACTGCCGTGCATGCGATCGCGCAGGCCATCGAGAAGGCCAAGGGCACCGAGGGGGCGAAGCTCGTGCAGGCCCTGGAGGGGCACACGCTCGCCGGCCCGCTCGAGAGCCTCAAGAGCCGTCCGATGGTGTTCCGGCCGTGGGATCACCAGCTGCTGCAGCCGATGTACGTGGTCCAGACCAAGGACCGCGGCAAGTGGCGGGACAAGTGGGACATCTTCGAGATCGTGTCCGAGGTGCCGGCGAAGGCCGAAGCGCTGGAGAGCGTCGCGATCCAGAAGGGCGAGAGCCAGTGCACCCTCGAGCCGTTGCCCTAGCAGGCCGCTGAAAAAGGCCCAATCGACTCGGGCCTCGCGTCGCAGCGCGCTCGCGGCCGCTGCTCCGCTCGAACGGCCGGCGTTGGCTCGGTCGCTCCTCCCTGCGACGTATACCCCATACGTCTCAGTCGTCGCTCCCTCGCCGCTTCGCTCTTCTGGGAGTCGTCGGCTCGGCTCGCCTGCGGCTCACCTCGCACTGCCACGCATCTGGGCCTTTTTGAGCGGCCTGCGAGTTCTTCAGCACCTGCTAGAGCAGGTTCCCCCGCGTCATCCGTGACGCCGCACCCCGACGTGCGGTGAAGGCCCCGCCGCCGGGCGGTGGGCCAGCGGGGCCGCACCGCTGACCCTGCCCGTTCTCGTCGAGTTCGTCCTGAACGGGCTCGTGCTGGGCGCGCTCTACGTCCTCATGGCGCTCGGCCTGTCAATCATCTTCGGGATGATCGGCGTCATCAACTTCGCGCACGGCGCCCTGTTCACCCTTGGCGCTTACGTCGCGTACCAGCTCAGGGACGCCCTTGGCTTCGGCGGGGCCCTCGTGGTGGCCCCGGTGCTGGTGGGCATCCTCGGGATGGCCATCGAAGGGACCCTGCTCCGGCGGCTGTATACGCAGGATCCCCTCCAGGGGCTCCTGCTCACCTTCGGCCTGGCGATGATCCTCGAGCAGGCCATCCGGATCGTCTGGGGCCTCAGCCCGCAGACCTTCGACCTGCCGTCGACCTTCACGGGCGCCCTCTCGCTCGGCGGACTCACGTACTCGAAGTACCGCAGCTTCATCCTGCTGTGCGTCGTCCTGCTCATCGTCGGGCTCGTGCTCTTCATCGAGAAGACGCCGATCGGGACAATCGTGCGGGCGGGAAGCCGGGACCCGATGATGGTCCGGTTGCTGGGCATCAGCCTGAAGCCCGTGCTGACCCTCGTGTTCGGCCTCGGCGTCGCGCTGGCCGCGGTTGCCGGCGTGCTCTCGGCGCCGCTGGCCGGAGTGCAGCCCGCCATGGGCGTCAACGTCGGCACCGCCGCGTTCGTGGTCGTCACCATCGGCGGGCTTGGGAGCTTCGCCGGCGCGATCATCTCCGGCCTGCTGGTGGGTCAGGTCGTGAGCCTCACGATCTACTTCCAGCCTCGCGCGGCGGAGGCATCGATGTATGTGCTGATGGCGCTGATCCTGCTGCTGCGTCCCCGGGGCCTCATGGGCGAGCGCTGGGAGAAGTTCGAGTGACGCGCGCCGTCGCGGGCCTTGTCCGTCATCCCCTGCTCTGGCTCTACGCGTGGTTCCTCGCCCTCCCCGTCGTGATGACCACCGTGAACTCGACGGTCTCGCTCGGCACAGAGATCGTTCTCTTCTCGTTGCTCGCGATCGCCTACAACCTGCTCATGGGCTACACCGGCCTCGTCTCGTTCGGCCACGGCGCCTTCTTCGGTATCGGCGGCTATGCGGCGGGCCTCGTCCAGATCCACCTGGTGCAGGGCATGCTCGTGCCGCTCCTCGCCGGGGTCGCCGGGGCCACGCTGGCCGGCGCCGGCATCGGCTTCCTCCTGATGCGCAAACGCGGCGTGTACTTCTCGCTGCTGACCCTGGCCTTCACCCAGATGTTCTTCTATATCGTCTACGGCGCGACTGATCTGACGGGCGGCGAGAACGGGCTGGGCGGAATCGAGCGCTTCCCCGTCCGTCTCGGTCCCCTGGTGGTGGACCTGAGCGACAAGCGCGTGTTCTTCTACGCCGCGGCCGGCGTGGCCGGCCTGGCGATCTTCGTGCTCTGGCGCATCGTCCACTCGCCGTTCGGACGGGTGCTCCAGGCGATCCGGGAGAACGAGCCCCGCGCCAGCTGCGTCGGCTACGACGTCAAGCGCTACAAGCTGACCGCTTTCGTCATCTCCTGCGCCGGGAGCGGCCTCGCCGGCGCGCTGTTCACGTTCCTGCTCAACTTCGCCTATCCCGAGTCGCTCCACGTCACGCTGTCGGGCGAGATCGCCGCGATGACACTCGTGGGCGGGATGCGGAGCTTCGTCGGGCCCGCCATCGGCGCCGCCGTATTCGTCTTCATGCGTGACGCGCTGTCGTCCTGGACCGAGAACTGGCTCGTCTACTTCGGCGTGATCTTCGTGGCGTTCGTGCTGTTCTCCCCGAACGGCATCGTCGGCGTATTCCAGTGGATACAGCGATCGGCGCCTTGGCCCCGGCGGGCGCCGAGGGTGGAGATCTCGGTGGCGCGGCCGGCGGCCATGGCGACTTCCATCCGCGAGGGCGAGTGGCCCGTGGCCGGCCACCCGGCGGAGCCAATCGCGCCCGAGAGGGCGATCGGGGCCGGGATCGCGCTGCGAGTCGCGGAGCTGACCAAGCGCTTCGGTGCGCTCGCCGCCGTCGACGGCGCCACCTTCGTGGTGCGGGACGGGGAGCTTCGCTCGCTGATCGGCCCGAACGGAGCCGGGAAGACAACGCTGTTCAACGTCCTGACCGGGCTCCTGCCCCCGGACGGCGGACGCGCGGAGTTCCGGGGCGTGCCCATCATGGGCCGCCTGCCGCACCAGGTCGTCGCCGCCGGCGTCTCGCGCTCCTTCCAGATCATCAGCGTCTTCCAGGCGCTGACGGTCCTCGAGAACGTCCGGATCGCGGCGCAGGCCAAGCACCGCAGTCGCTTCGCCTTGCTCACCAACGCCGACCGTTATGCGGATCTCAACAGCGACGCGCGTCGCCTGGTTCGGCGCGTGGGCCTCGAGGGCCAGGAGCGGATCCTGGCCAGCAACCTCTCCCACGGCGACCAGCGGCTGCTCGAGATCGGCATCGCGCTCGCCACCCAGCCGGCGCTCCTCCTCCTCGACGAGCCCTTGGCCGGCCTCGCGGCTCCGGAGCGCGTGCGAGTTGCCGCGCTGATCAGGGAGCTCCGCCGAACCATCGTGATCGTGCTGATCGAGCACGACATCGATCAGGTGCTCGCGCTGTCGGACCGGATCACGGTTCTCCACCAGGGACGGGTCATCGCCGAAGGGAGCCCGGCCGAGATCCAGGAGCAACCCGAGGTCCAGAGCGCCTACCTCGGCCACCTCACCGTCGGGGCGGACGCTCCGGCTCCGGCGGAAACCCGCCCCCCCGCCAGTGGGCCACTCCTCCAGGTCGACGAGGTCAATACGTTCTACGGCAAGAGCCACATCCTGCACGACGTCTCGCTCGCCATCTTCCCCGGCGAACTCGTGTCCCTGCTCGGGAGAAACGGCGCCGGGAAGACCACCACGCTCGCCACGATCACCGGCGTCGTCCCACCCCGCACGGGGCGCGTCAGCTACCGCGGCCGGAACGTCGCGGGGCAGCCACCGGAAGACATCGCCCGCCTCCGGATCGGCCTCGTGCCCCAGGGCCGGCGAATCTTCCCCAACCTCACCGTGCTCGAGAACATCCTGATCGGCCGCCGGCCGCCGGTCACCAGCGGTCCGGCCGCGGCGTGGACGCTGGACCGGATCTTCGCGACGTTTCCGAAGCTCGAGACGCTCCGCGACGCCATGGGCGGGACGCTCAGCGGCGGCGAGCTGCAGATGCTGGCGATCGCGCGCGCGCTCATGGGGAACGTCGAGCTGCTGCTGCTCGATGAGCCGTTCGAGGGGCTCGCGCCGGCCGTGGTCGAGGGCGTCTGGAAGGTGCTCCACGAGATCAAGGGCGAGACGACCATCCTGCTGGTGGAGCAGAACGCCAGCCTGGCGCTGCCCCTGTCTGACCGCGCCTACGTCATCAACAACGGCTCGGTCGTCTGGGACGGCGACGCCGGCGCGCTCGCGGCCGACCGCGGGCTCCGCCAGCGGCTTCTCGGCGTCTAAGCCGTCTCGCGGTTCGACCGGAGGCAGTGCTATCCTTGGCGCACTCTTCGCACTGATTTCTCATCTGAGCGAGGCCAGGAGTGGAAGGCACGACCGTCGGTATCGAGCCCGTTCGGCAATCCGAGCGGCGCCTCGGGTTCTGGAGTTACGCCGTACTGTGGGGAGACCTCGGCGTGGGGCTTCTCGTGCTGCTGGCGGGGAGTCTGCTCGTGCCCGCGCTCGGCCTTCCGCACGCCCTCGGCGCAATCGTCCTCGGCTCGCTGATCGGAGTGGCGCTGCTCGCGCTGGCCGGCGTCCCGAGCAGCACCACGGGCGTGCCGACCATGGTCGTTCTCCGCCGCGTCCTGGGGCTTCACGGCTCGTACGCTCCGACGGCGATCAACGTGGTCCAGCTCCTCGGCTGGACTATCTTCGAGCTGGTCATCATGGGCTACGCGGCGAACGCCGCGAGCAAGCAGCTTCTCGGGTGGGACGCCTACTGGTTCTGGCTCAGCGTGTTCACCGCGATCGTCGTCGGGCTGGGCGTCTGGGGTCCCCTGGCCGTCGTGCGCCGCTTCCTCGGCCGGTTCGCCGTCTGGATCATGCTCGCGACGACGATCTACATCACCGGCATCCTCTTCCTGCGCCACGACGTCGCCGCGATCTGGCAAAGGCCCGGCCAGGGGGGCATGGGGTTCTGGACGGCGGTCGACATCGTCATCGCCATGCCGATCTCGTGGATGCCCCTCGTCGGCGACTACAGCCGGTTCGCGCGCCGGGTGGCACCGGCAGCGTGGGGGACCGCGCTCGGCTACCTCGTCTCGAACGTCTGGTTCTACGGGCTCGGCGCCCTGATCCTGCTGGCGGCGAACGTGACCCAGGAGCCGAAGGGATTCGTCGAGGCCATCATGCTGCTCGCCGGTCCGCTGGCGCTGCTGATCCTGCTCGTCGACGAAGCCGATGAGGCCTGGGCGGATCTCTACTCCTGCGCGGTCTCGATCCAGAACATCCGGCCCGCCGCGGACCAGCGCCTGCTGATCGTCGGCCTCGGGGCCCTCGCGTTCATCGTGGCGCTGGTGATCGACATCACCCGCTACGAGCACTTCTTGCTGCTGATCGGATCAGTCTTCGTGCCGCTATTCGGGGTCCTGGCCTCCGACTTCTTCGTCGTGCGCAGCCGCTACGATGCGCGAGAGATTGTCCAGCTGGACATCACCCGGGAGCGCGTGCTCGCGGTGTCCTGGGCCGCGCTCGGCGCGTGGATCATCGGAGTGCTCTCCTACCACTGGATTGCCGGGAGCCTGGCGCGCTTCGGGCTGCCGGCCCCGCCCGCCATCGGCGCCTCGATCCCGAGCTTCCTGGTCGCCGTCGTCGTGTACGCCGCGCTCGCCCGAGCCACCCGGCGCCAGCTCGCATATGGCGAGTAGGGGATTCGGAAGGGCCTCGACGGCCTCCTCCGAGACCTCCCCCTCGGCGTGATTGCGCCGTTCGGGAACTCCACTCGTCCTCGCGGGTCCCTCACAGCTCGGCGGTTCCGTCGCCGAAGATCGACGCGGTGGCGAAGAGCTGCAAGAAGGCTTCGCCGGGGAACGGCCGGCTGGCCACGACGGAGCCCGCGCCCCACGAACGCAAGTGTCCGGTCGTCGATTCCAGCTGCCGGTGGCCCACGGTCTGGCCGGGCTTCCAGCCGTCGATGAGCACGTTCTCGGCGATCGTCACGCCGTCGGGACCACCCATCGTCGGGAAGCCTTTCTCGGTCTGGCACGCGATGATGGCGATCGGCGGCTGCGCGATGGCGAGCAAGTTCGCGACGATCGACTCGTCCAGCTTGGTATAGGCCCACATGCCGTTCGAGCACGCTTCGAGGTGCACCAGCGCCGGCAGGCGCGAGACCCGACGCAGGTTCCAAGCCTTCACCTCACCGACCGCTTCCGGTGTGCCGTGCTCGGACAGGTTGAGCAGCGTGACGTTGGCATCGACCCGGACGATCGCGCCCTGGAGATCCGCCTCGTGGACGGTCTGGAGCGTGCTCCCGGCAGGCGCGTTGGCCATCAGGGGGTCGTGCGAGTGCTCGAAGGTTGTCTGCATGATGGTATCGGGGCCCGGGTCGTATAGCGGTCCGGTGCCGCCGGCGAGGCCGAGGATATTGTGCTGTTCGGGCGGCGCGTACTGAAGCCGCGCCGTCGCGAACGCGGTGAACTGCCGCAGCAGTCCCTGCGTCGACGGGTCGGTACCGACCCAGCGGGTCACCCAGTGGGTCTGCTGGTACGGGGCGCGGGATCCCGCGAGATGGTCGCGGGCGAACGCGTCGACATCGAAGGTCAGCGCGGTCGGCTGCGTCATCTGGAAGATCCAGTTCGCGCCGGAGTGATACGCCTTCTCGGCGTACCGGGTGTCCGACTTGCGGACCGGCTGGTCCCAGAACGCCGAGGCGAACTCACCGTACGGCAGATCCGTGCTCGCGTAGTGAAAGGCGGTGCCCTGGGTCGACACGAGCTCGAACGGCTTGATGTCGGTGCCCACGATCATCACGCCGTCCGTTCTCAGTGCGAGCCGCCGCAGGAAGTCGCGCACGCGCGCAGGGTTGCGCTCCGAGACGGTCGCGTCGGGAACGGGGATGACCGTCGTCGCGCCACGCTCCTCGCGCGTCCGCAGGTGCGCGACGTACCGATCCACGGGATCCTTGAGCGCGCGATACGACGACTCCGACAGCACCACCGCCACGCTGTCACGACTCCGGAACGGCCGGGGCCGCGGCGCGGCAAACTCCCGCGGCCGGAGGTGGGTCAGCTCGGCAATCCGGGTCATGAGCGCGTCACTCGACGGGAAGCGCTCGGTCCGGTCGCCGAGCGACTCGGCACCGATCATCCGTCCGCCGGACAACCCCTTGATCTCGAGGAAGTGGGCCGGGCCAGCCTGGAAGACGTACAGCGAGAGCTGATTGGGCAGGAACACCTTCGCCGCCTTGATCCGCGAGGGCTGCGCGTTGCCGCGCCGGCTGATCTCGAAGCGCCTGGCGCCGCTCCCGTCCTGACGGTCCGGATACGCCGCGACCAGCTGATCCAGAACCGTCGCCGGCAGATCGGTCAGGGCAAAGGCCTCGCCGAGGGGACTCGGAACCAGCTCTCCTTCGTGGGTGAGCGGGGCGGCCATCTCGCGCCGTCTTGGTCGCGGCTCGATCTCGACCCCTCGTCCGCGCCCCGCCGCGACAGCCGAGCCCGCCCTGGGCGTCCCCGGGCGCGCGTCCTTCGGTGCCCGTGGCCGCGCCAGCACGGACTCGGCTCCCGGCGGCTGCTGTGTCCGTGGCGCCGGCCGCGTCGTGGCAGTGGGCAGGGCTCTCGGAAGCTGCTTCTTCGTTCGCGCGGATTTGGGCTTTGACCCGCGCTGTCGGAGAGGCTCCGAATCCCGAGGAGAAGTCGGCCTTGCCGTCCGTCGTGATCCCGGCTTCGGCGCCCCTGCTGACGTGGACCTGGCAGCGCGGGGCACTGCGGGTTTGCGCTCGGCGCGCTTGCGCTCGTCTGTCTTCTTGGTGCGGGGCCTGGCGCGAGGTCGTCTCGACATGGGACCTCCCTCAGGAAACGTGTAGGCTCCGTCGAGCCTGGGACGATGGGGCGCCCCAGGAATCAGCGTCGGCTGACTGCCCTGCCATGGGTAAGACGCGCAGGGCGCTGGCTTCTTGCGGCGCCGTAGGACCGAGCCGGTACTCGACCCTCACGCGCTTCGGCGGCAGAGACATACCTGACCTACGCGAGCCGCCCCGCCAGCTGCTCAGCTCCTTGTTTTCGCTCAGGTACAGTAGCGCCGAAACCGCGCTTGGCCAAGGGGTGTCACAACTGGTGGGGTGACACCGCTCGCTATCCTAGCGTTTGGTGGTGGAGGGGGAGGGTGAGGGATTCGAAACGTCCGACCCTACAAGTGCAGTGATTTTAACGACTCCCTCCCTGCCCCAAGCGGCTCCGTTGCGCGCCAGCATGCCTGAAGCCAGGCGGCCTCCTCCGGAGCAAGGGTTAGCCCGTCAACCTGTCCGTCATGGACGGTGTGGGCGCTTCCCTGTCCCCGCCCCCGAAGGATCGCCTCGCGCGTCGCCCGATTGAACGTGAAGAGCACTCGTGGCAGGCGCCTCATCTGGCGAGGGCTCTCCTCGCGTCCGCAATCGTGATCATCAGGGTCATGGGGTCGATTGGGGACTCGACGAAGCCGTGGCGCTCGTAGAATCGCTTCGCTTCCTCGGAGATCGCATGCACGAGAACGGCGCGGATTCCGCCAAGCTCGGCGGCTTGCACGGTCCGAAGGATCGCGTCGCGCAGGAGGCTGGCGCCGAGCCCCCGATCCTGGTACGCCCGGTCCACCGCCAGACGCCCGAGCACCATCACCGGCACCGGCTCCGGCATGTTGCGTCGCACTCGGCCAGTCGCCACCTCCTGCGCCACCCCACCAGTCGCCAGCGCGTAGTAACCGACGACTCGGCCGCCGGCGCAGACGACGTACGTGCGGGATCCGCCGGTTTGCTCGTTGGCGAGCGCGCGCCGTTTCAGCCAGTCGTCGAGCGCGGGGATCCCGGAGTCGAAGGCCACCAGGTCATGCTGCGAGGTGAGATGTTCCGGAGCGGCGACCTCGCCCGGGTCGCCGGTCATCGCTCCCAGGCCGCCTTCGAGGCCAGCAGGCGGCGCAGTTTGGGGTTGTCTGCGGGCGGCCTGTCGAGCGCCGCGGCCAGGCGCTTGTAAGCCTTCTCATCCAGCAGGAAGAGCCGCCTATCGAGCAGCACGGCGTCCGCCTCTCGGCACGCCGCTTCCAGCATGAAGTCCGAGCGATTCTTGCCGAGCGCCTCCGCGGCTCGATCGATCAGCGCCCGTTGCCGCTGGTTAGCGCGCAAGTTGATCGTCACGTCGCGAGGCTGGCGTCCCTTCACCCTTGTCGCAGGCATGGTCAACCTCCTTCTGTCCCTACATCTGATATACATCTGTGTGTAGACATGTAAGTACACAGCCGAGAGTGTCGGTCGCGGTCGAGGCCGCGCGGCGCCTTCCTGATCGTGCTGATCGGGCCTCGAGCTGCTGGAGACCTTGAAGTTCTAGGCGGACGAACGCCGTATCCGCGTCGAGGCGATTCTCCTGGTAGCCGTCATGGCCATCGTGCGAAGGGTGATCACTCTCGACGTCAAGGCGCCGCCGGCGACGACGCTGTTCGGCGTGGCCTCGATGCGCCTGGCGCTCGCGGCCGCCTACTGGCTGATGCGGAAGTCCGGCGGTGCCCCAGCGTCCGCGCTTCTCATCCGGCAGACGCGGGCCGCGTGTGACCGCGGGCCGAGAAAAACTGACGCGGCTGATCGACGCCGCCGCCACTTCTAGCCGGGCGCCCGCGATCCTCCTCTGTGGCGAGACCGGGACTGGGAAGGGGCTGCTCGCGCGAACCATCCACGAGGCGGGGCGGCCCCGAGGCCCATTCATTGATCTGGACTGCGCCGCCATCCCGGAGACGCTGCTCGAGGCAGAGTTGTTCGGGGTGGAGCGCGGGGCGTTCACCGATGCCAAGCAGACCAAACCAGGCCTCTTCCAGGCGGCTCATGGGGGAACCCTGTTTCTCGACGAGATCGGCTCGTTCCGAAGAGCCTCCAGGGCAAGCTCCTGAAAAGCCTCGAAAGTCGTTCCGTCCGTCGTCTGGGCAGCGCCAGGACAGAGCCGGTGGACGCGTGGATCGTGGCCGCCACGAACGAGGATCTGTCAGCCGCCACCAAAGACGGGCGCTTCAGACCAGACCTCTATCATCCATCGGCTGGCAACCAACACGCTGACCCTGCCGCCGTTGCGCGCCCGCGGTCACGACATTCTGCTCTTGGCCGACTGTTTCCTCGCCGACACATGCCTGGCCTACGGGCTTACGAAGAAGATGCTCGCCGCCGAGGCACAGGCCGCGCTGCTCTCCTACCCCTGGCCTGGCAACGTGCGCGAGCTGGCCTTCCCCTATCTGCCCGTGCTCGACCTCGTGCGGACACTCTTCGGGACGCTCAACAGCGACAGCCCCGCCGCCATCGCGGACAAGGTCCGCTGGGCCCTCGCCGACGCGGGCGTGTCCCCGTCGGAGGGCTCGCCATTCGTGCTTCAGTTGCTGGGATTGAAGGAAGGTCAGGGGCCACTGGCGTCGGTCGGTCCGCACACTGTGAAGGCGCGCACCTTCGACACCCTGCGCCGCTTGTTCGTGGGCGGGAGCCGGCGAGTGCCCCTCATTCTCACCGTCGAGGATCTCCACTGGATCGACCGCACCTCGGAGGACTTCCTGGAGTTCCTGGTGGAGGTGATCTCGCGTCCACCGGCGTCCACGCTCCTGAACGCCGGGGGCCCGAGTGAGGGACAACTACGCGATACTTCACGCGACGATTTCTGGTGGAGGGTAAGGGATTCGAACCCTCGACCTCGGCGTTGCGAACGCCGCGCTCTCCCAACTGAGCTAACCCCCCGTGCCCAGGCAAGCCTCCCGATCTTACAGACTCGCTCCCCGATTTTCCACGGTTGAACCGCCGCTTCGCCGCTCCGTTCTGCCGCTCCCGCTCAGGCCGGCGTGCTGGGCCCGGATCCCACGGCCGGCGCGGCCGCGGGGGCCGACCCGGTGGCAGCCTTCAGCATCGTACCGATCAGCTCTACCGGGATCGGGAAGAAGGTCGTGGTGTTGCGCTCGGAGGCGATCTCGCGCATGGTCTGCAGGTAACGGAGCTGGACGGCGATCGGAAAGTGGCCGAGCACCTCGGCGGCCTCGGCGAGCTTGGCCGCAGCCTGGAACTCGCCCTCGGCGTTGATCACCTTGGCCCGGCGCTCGCGCTCCGCCTCCGCCTGCTTGGCCATCGCGCGCTGCATGTCCTGGGGCAGGTCGATCTGCTTGACCTCGACGGTGGCGACCTTGATCCCCCAGGGCTCGGTGTGCTCGTCGATGATCCGCTGGAGCTGCTGATTGATCTTGTCCCGGGCCGACAGGAGATCGTCGAGCTCGACCTGGCCGAGGACGCTCCGGAGCGTGGTCTGGGCGATCTGCGAGGTCGCGTAGAGGTAGTCCTGCACGGCGATGACCGCGCGCTCGGGGTCGATCACGCGGAAGTAGATCACCGCGCTGACCTTGAGGGAGACGTTGTCGCGCGTGATCACGTCCTGCGGCGGCACGTCGAGCGCGACCGTCTGCAAGCTCACCTTCACCATGCGGTCGATCAGCGGGACGAGGAGGATCAGCCCGGGCCCGTTGCCCTGCCCGCCCGGGTTCAGGATTGCCCGGGCGCTCCGTCCAAGGCGGAAGATGACGGCGCGCTCGTACTCGCGCAGGATCCTCGCAAACGAGCTGACGAAGAAGAACACGAAGACCAGCAGGACGATGGCCAGCAGGCTCTCGAACGTGATCATCCACTCGCCTCCTTCGCGGTCGACTCCGGCAGCCCTGAAGCGGCGGCCCGGACGACCTTCACCGTGAGCCCCTCGACCGCTACCACGTGCACGCGCTCGCCCTCGTCGATCCGACCGCCATCCGCCCGCGCCCGCCACAGCTCGCCATTCACGAGGACGTGGCCGTCGGGGTCGATCGGCGTGCGGGCGACGCCCGCCATGCCGAGGAGGCCGGCCGCGCCGGTGGTCTGTCGCTGGGTGAGCGCCCGAATCCCGGCTGTCAGGGCCAGGATGAAGAGACCGGCGGTCACAGCCACCGTGGGGACGAGGACCCCCCACGAGACGCGCAGCTCGACCGAGGGCGCGTCGTAGAGCATGAGCGAGCCGAGCACCATCGCGACGATGCCTCCAATGGCGAGGATGCCGTGGCTCACGACCTTGACCTCGGCGATGAAGAGCACGATGGCGAAGAGGATGAGCAGGAGCCCGGCGTAGCTCACCGGGAGGCTCTGAAAGGCGAAGAACGCGAGGATCAGCGAGATGCCCCCGATGACGCCGGGCAGGATCACCCCGGGGTTCGACAGCTCGAAGAAGAGCCCGAGGAGCCCCAGCATCATCAGGATATAGGCGACGTTCGGGTCGGTGATGACGTTGAGCACGCGGTCCCGGAAGCTGATCTCGATCGGGCGGACCTCTGCCCCCTTGGTCCGGAGGACGACGTCGCCCTTCGGGGTCTTCACACTCCGCCCATCGATCGCGTCGAGCAGCACGGCGGTGGAGCTCGCCACCAGGTCGATGACCTTGAGCTTGAGGGCTTCCCCCTCGGTCGCCGAGACCGACTGGCGGACCGCCTTCTCGGCCCACTCGGCGTTGCGTCCGCGGGCCCTGGCGACCGTCCGCACGAACGCCGCGGCGTCGTTCTCCACTTTCTTCACGGTCTCCTTGTCCATCTCGCCGCCGATCGCGACCGGATGCGCGGCCCCGATGTTGGTGGCCGGCGCCATCGCCGCCACGTGCGCAGCCATGGTGATGAATACGCCGGCCGAGGCGGCGCGCGCGCCGGTGGGCGCGACGTAGACGATCACCGGGACATCCGAGTTCAGGATCTGCTGGACGATAGAGCGCATCGACCGCTCGAGCCCACCGGGCGTGTCGAGCTGGACGATCAGGGCGACAGCGCCCTCGGCGCGCGCCCGGTCGATCGCCGTCGAGATGATCCGAAGGGTGACCGGGCTGATGACGCCCTCCACATCCACTCGCGCCACGATCGCGGCCCGGGCGTGGCCGACGGGCGCCAGCAGCCCGGCGACGAGCAACGCCGTCACGGCGATGCCGGGAGCCCGCGCCGACAGCGGCCTCATGCGTCGTTCACCGCGCTCGTCACCGCTGGAGGGCGAGCAAGGACACGAATTCGAAGAGCAGGTTGGCGGCGAGCAGGGACGTGATCTGCCCGGGCCCATCATAGGGCGGCGAGACCTCGACCAGGTCGCACCCGACGAGGGTCAGGCCGCGGAGGCCGCGCACGATCGCCAGCGCCTCGTATGAGGTCAGGCCGCCGACCTCAGGGGTGCCGGTCGCGGGCGCATACGCGGGGTCGACCGCGTCGATGTCGAACGAGCAGTAGACGGGTCCGCCCGCGAGCCGCGCGAGCCGCCCGGCCACCCACGCCAGGCCCTGCTCCTTCACCGCCTCGATGCGGATCACCTCGAGCCCATGCTGGTCGTGGAACGCGAAGTCTTCCGGACCGTAGAGCGGCCCGCGGATGCCGATCTGGATCATGCGCCGGGGGTCGATGAGGCCTTCCTCGATCGCGCGCCGGAACGGGGTGCCGTGGAAGAACTTGGAGCCGAAGTACTCGTCCCAGGTGTCCGGGTGCGCGTCGAAGTGAACGACCCCGACCGGGCCGTGGCGGCGCGACACCGCGCGCAGGATGGGGAGGGTGATCGAGTGGTCGCCCCCCACGCACAGGGGCGTCGCGCCGGCCGTCACGATCTCGCCGACGCCCCGCTCGATTGCCTCGTAGGTGCGCTCGATCGAGATCGGAACGGTGTCGATGTCGCCGTAGTCGGCCACCCGGAGCCGCTCGAACGGGTGCACCTTCAGCACCGGGTGCCAGGTGCGGATGAGCGAGGACTGCTCGCGGATCGCCCGAGGGCCGAACCGGGCTCCGGTGCGGTACGAGGTGCCGCCGTCGTAGGGGATGCCGACCACGGCCACGTCCAGCTCGGCCGCCTCCCGGACGTACGGCAGCAGCATGAAGGTCGCGACCTGGCCGAACCGGGGCGACTGGAACGGATTCCGGGGCGCGTGCATGCCCCCACTCTACATCGTTGGCAAACCTGCAGGCGGCTCAAAACGCCGCAGTTGTGGGCTGCCGATCAGGCGACGTTCGAGCGCGGGCTCAGCCCGCGCAATCCTTTCCTGGGGGAGGATCGGAGGGGGCCGTCGAGCTCCCTTTTGACGCTTTACAGCTGCGCGCCGAGGCCGGCGACGGCGCGGACGAGGCGGTCGATGTCGTCGGGCGAGGTGTAGACGGAGAAGCTCGCCCGGAGCGTGCCCGCGATGCCGTGGCGCCGCATGAGGGGCTGGGCGCAGTGGTGGCCCGCGCGCACCGCGATCCCCTCATCGTCGAGCAGCGCCGCCCCGTCGTGGGGATGGATCCCGGCGACGTTGAACGACACCACCGCGCCCTTGATCTCGGGGTTGCGGGGTCCATAGACGGTCACGTCGCGGGCGTGCCCGAGTGCATCCAGCGTCTGCGCCGTGAGCGCCCGCTCGTGCTCCGCGACGCGCTCCATACCGAGCTGCTCGAGATAGTCGATCGCCGCCGCCAGGCCCGCAGCCTCGGCGATCGGGGGCGTGCCCGGCTCGAACTTCCAGGGAAGGTCGTTCCACTGCGCGTGATCGAGCCAGACTTCCTTGATCATCTCCCCCCCGCCCCGGGCGGGCTCGAGCCGATCGAGTACCTCACGGCGGCCGTAGAGGACGCCGATGCCCGTCGGTCCGAGCATCTTGTGCGGCGAGAACGCGTAGAAGTCACACCCGAGGGTGGAGAGGTTGAGGCGGAGATGCGGGGCCGCCTGGGCTCCGTCGATCACCGACAGCGCACCGCGGGACCGCGCCCGCTCGATGAGCTGCCGGACCGGGTTGATCGTGCCCAGCACGTTGGAGACGTGGGCGACGGCGACGATGCGCGTGCGCGGCGTCAGAAGCTGCTCGAAGGCCTCCAGGTCCAGGAATCCCTCGCCGATGACGGGGATCGCCCGGATCACGACGCCGCGGTCACGCGCGGCCATCTGCCACGGGATCAGGTTCGAGTGATGCTCCATCTCCGTCACGATGATCTCGTCGCCGGGCGCGAGCGTCCGTCCGACCGCCTCGGCGACCAGGTTGATGCCGTCCGTCGTTCCCCGCGTGAAGATGACCTCCTCGCGGGAGGCGGCGCCGATGAAGTCCCGCACTCGATCGCGGGCGGCCTCGTACATCTCGGTCGCCTCCTCGCCCAGCGTGTGAATCGATCGGTGGACGTTCGCGTGGCTCCACTGGTAGTAGCGGGTCATTGCGTCGACGACCTGGCGGGGCTTCTGACTGGAGGCAGCCGAGTCCAGGTAGGCGAGCGTCCGCCCGTTGAGCTGGCGCTCCAGGATCGGAAAATCCGGCCGCGTCAGCTCGTCAAGCCGCATGGAGGGCCGTCCGGAGGACCGACACGGGCAGTGTCACGCACTTCATCCGTGTCGGTCGAATCTCGGCCTGGAGCGCGCGGACCAAGTCGTCGGGCGTGATAGCCAGCGCCTCGGCCACGCTCCTGCCGTGGACGGTCTCGAGCAGGACGTCAGCCGACGCCGCGCAGATGGCGCAGCTATCGCCCGCGAACCTGGCGTCGGCGATCGTGGGGCCGTCGAGCGTGAGCATGATCCGGACGCGATCGCCGCACAGCGGGTTCACATCCTCCGCCACCGCGGTCGGCGCCGCCAGGTCACCCCGGAAGCGGGGCCGGCGCCATCGCTCCTTGATCGGCCCGGAATAGAGCCCTGCGGCCGTCATGTCGCCTCGACCCCAGTCGGCCGGCCGCTCGCGGTGGTCGAGCCGCGGATCGGGCGCGGCTCGCCAGCCCGCGCCGCTCCCGCCCCCGCGTATCGGGGGTCGCGCGAGCAGCCTCCGCGCAGGTGGGCGCACGAAGACGCTCCGCGTCCTACCGGAGGCCCGGACGGTAGGACGTCTGGCACTAGGGCTACTCCAGCTCGCCGCGAGCAACGTTGGCCCGATATGGAGGGAACCGGTAGGCGGATTCTCGGGAGAGCAGCCCGCCGTGACCGAGCGCCGCCAGCTGAGGGTTGCCGATTTGCTCGCCCGCGAGAATGCGCGGCAGGATCAGATCGAACGTTGTCGCCTCGGAGAACATCCCGCACGACGGCATCCCGACGACTGGCCGGCCGTCCCAGGTCGCGACCCAGAGCAAGCTCCCCGGATGGGCAGGCACACCGTGTCGCTCCATCCGCGCGCCCACCCGCTCGAGCGCGCCGAAGACCGGGTCGAGCGGATCGAGGGCGCTCGCCCCCGCAACGACGAAGACCGCAGCCCCCTCCGCCCGCAGGGTCTCGAGCTCGTCCACGACCTCGCCGACGCCGGCGCCCGCGTAGCGGACCGGGAGCAGGCGGGCGCCGAACCAGTCGATCTTCGTCTGCAGCGACTTCTCGAAGCGCCCCCGCTGTCGCTCGTCGAGGCTCTCGCGAGCCACCGCGCCCACCGCGACGGGCGCGAACGCCGTCACGGTCAGCAGGCCTTGCACCTCCCGGCCCACCCGCTCGATCGTCTCGAGCGTCGCCTCGGCGATCACCAGGGGCGTCACCTTGCTGCGCGCCACGACCTCCCCCAGATCGACCGGAAGCCCGTCGTAGAGCGTGTACACGCAGATGCCCTCGAGCGAGTTGACCCGGCGGAGGGCATCCGTCGGCGCACTGAAGAGACCCCGGCGGGTGGACGCGATCGTCCACTTCCCCTCCGAGTACCCCTTGACCTCCACACCAGCACCGACGACCGCGGCGGCGAGCCGCTTCCCGGCTTCCTCCTCGTGGACGTCGCCCGGCTCCACCTCCAGCACGTGGATCTCGGACCAGGAGAGCTGGCCGAGCGCCGCCGCCAGTGGCTGATCGATCGTCTCGCCCTTCCGGCCGATGATCTTCCGGTCGGCGTCGCGCACATCGTGGCAGAGCACGCGGCCGATGAACTCTGCGGGCGGCGCCCCGCGGCGGATCGCGTGCGGCTTCATGCGCGCGACGCGCGCTCGCGGACGACCTCGTAGAGTGGCCGCCCGGTCTTGCCAGAGCGCGTAGCTTGGATTTCCGCGAGGATGGCCAGTGCGATCTCAGGCGCCGTCTGAGCTCCCACATCGAGGCCGATCGGCACGTGGATCGTCGCCAGCGACTCCCGGGAGACGCCGTCCTCGACCAGCAGATTCATGATCGCGTTGGCCCGCCGGGTCGATCCGAGCATTCCGATGTAGCCGACCGGCGTCTCGAGGGCGTGGCGAAGCACCGGGATATCGTACTTGTAGTCGTGGGCAACGAGCACGAGCGCTGTCGAAGGGACGAGGGGATAACTGCGCATCAGCTCTGACGGAATCCCAACCTTGAGCTCGTCCACGTTCGGGAATCGCTCGGGGGTGGCAAACTGGGGCCGACCGTCGATGACCACCGTCTTGTAGCCGACGAGCTGGGCGAGCAACACCAGAGACATCGCAACGTGGCCAGCGCCGATGCAGAGCAGGAGGGCAGGCGGGGCGAACACCTCGATGAAGACACGGGCACCCTCCAGGTCGAGGGTGGCCGATCGGCCGAGCGCCAGGGCGTCTCGCGCGCGCTCGACCAGGGCGCCGTCGCCCGCGGCGAGCCCGAGGCTCCCCTCGACCCGTCCGTCGTCGAGCACGAGGATCTTCTTGTTGTCCGCGTCGTCCAGCAGACTCACCAGCGCGGCTCGGCCGCCGGACTCGGCGTACCGACGGGCGCGCTCGTAGATCGCCAGCGTGGGATCACCAGGGCGGTCGAGCGCGACCGGCTCGACGAACACCTCGACCGTACCGCCGCAGGTCAGCCCGATCTCCCACGCCTCCTCGTCGCCGAGGTTCATCTCGAGCAAGCGCGGCCTCATCGCTCCGAGCACACCGCCGGACTCCTCGATGACCTGGGCGTCGACGCATCCACCGATGGTGATCGATCCGAGGATCCGCCCGTGGTCGTCGACCAGCATCTTCGCGCCTTCTTTTCGCGGCGTCGTCCCGCGGGTGTTCACCAGCGTGGCCATCGCCACGCGCCCGGAGGAACGGCGCAGCTGGTCAATATGATCAAAGAGCTCGCTCATGGGCTCAAATCATAGCACGCGCTCGGTTGACACCGTCCCCGCGCCTGCCTACACTGCGCTCGTCGAGCCAGGGGTCTCCACCACTGCGGTCTCGGGAGGCTTGACGTCTCGTGTGCGGGTGCCGGTTCGCGCGGCCCCGGCTCAAGCGGACGCGGGACTTTCACTGGTCTGCTCGTCAACGAGGAGAGGATGCACATGGCGAAGCTAGTCGTGAACCAGAAGCAGTACACGGTCGATGTCAACCCCGACACGCCGCTGCTGTGGGTGCTCCGTGACTCGCTCCGCTTGACCGGCACGAAGTACGGCTGCGGCATCGCGCTGTGCGGTGCCTGCACCGTTCACGTCGAAGGCGAGGCCATCCGGTCCTGCGTCACCCCGGTCAGCGCGGTCGAGGGCAAGGGCATCACGACGATCGAGGGGCTGTCCCCCGCCACCAGCCACCCCGTTCAAAAGGCGTGGATCGCCGAGGAAGTGGCGCAGTGTGGCTACTGCCAGCCCGGCCAGATCATGTCCGCGGCTGCCCTCCTCGCGAAGACCAAGACGCCGACCGACGCCGACATCGACGCGGCGATGGCCGGGAATATCTGCCGGTGCGGCACCTACCCGCGCATCCGCCGGGCGATCCACGCGGCCGCCCGCCTGGCGGGCGGGCAATGAGCAGCCCAGCGCGCCTGAGCCGCCGGAGCTTCGTCAAGGGCTCGGTTGTCGCGGGTGCCGGCCTTACCATCGCGTTCGACCTCCGCAAGCTCGCCCGTGCGGCCACCGAGCCCTTCGCACCGAATGCGTGGGTTCGTATCACCCCCGACAACCTGGTGACGATCATCGTCGACAAATCCGACATGGGGCAGGGCGTGCTGACCTCCATGCCGATGCTGATCGCCGAGGAGCTGGAGGCCGACTGGTCGACGATCAAGGTCGAGACGGCTCCGGCGAACCCGAAGTACGGCAATCCCGCACTCGGTGGGCTCCAGCTCACCGGCGGGAGCTTCAGCGTCCGCACCTCGTGGCTCCGGTTTCGGAAGGCAGGGGCGGCGGCGAAGGAGATGCTCGTCGAGGCGGCCGCCCGGGAATGGGCAGTGCCGCCCGCCACGTGCGTGGCCGAGAACAGCACCGTCGTCCACCTGCCGACGGGCCGCCGGCTGACCTACGGCGAGCTGACGGACAAGGCCGCGCGCCTTGCGGTCCCGGAGAATCCGAAGCTCAAGTCCCCGAAGGACTTCAAGCTGATCGGCAAGCGGGTGAAGCGCCTCGAGAACCCGCCCAAGATCGACGGGCGCGCGGTGTATGGCATCGACGTCACGGTGCCTGACTTGCTCGTGGCGACGGTCGCGCGGTGCCCCGTGTTCGGCGGCAAGGTCAGGACCTTCGACGCGACTGCGGCCAAGGCGGTCCCAGGCGTTCGCCACGTCGTCCAGATCGATTCGGGGATCGCGGTCGTCGGCGCGGGCTACTGGCCGGCGAAGCTCGGCCGTGACGCTCTCGTCATCGAGTGGGACGAGGGTCCCAACGCGTCGGTCAGCAGCGCGGGCATCCGGAAGATGTTCGAGGAGCTGACCACCCAGCCGGGGCCGGTGGCCCGCAATCAGGGCGACGCCCTCGCATCGCTCGAGGGTGCCGCGATCCGCCTCGACGCTGTCTACGAGGTGCCGTATCTGCATCACGCCACGATGGAGCCGATGACCTGTACGGCCCAGGTGCGCCCGGATGGCTGCGACGTGTGGGTGGGGACGCAGTGGCAGGACGGCACGCAGAACACCGCGGCCAAGGTGGCCAGTCTGTCGCCTGGGGACGTGAGGGTCCACACGACGCTCCTCGGCGGGGGGTTCGGGCGCCGCTTCGAGCAGGACTTCGTGGCCGAGACGGTCGCCATCGCGAAGGCCGTCCGCGCGCCCGTGAAGCTCATCTGGTCGCGCGAGGACGACACACGGCACGGGTTCTACCGTCCGACCACTTTCAACCGGCTGAGCGGCGGTCTCAACGGCGACGGCATGCCGATCGCGTGGACACATCGGATCATCGGCTCCTCGATCGCCGCGCGGGCTTTCCCGGCGCTCATCCAGAACGGGATCGACGGGACGTCCATCGAGGGCGCCGCCAACATCCCCTACGCAATCCCGAATATCCGGGTCGAGTCCACGATGAAGGAGACCGGCATCCCCGTCGGGTTCTGGCGCTCGGTGGGTAGCTCGCAAAACGCGTACATCACGGAATGCTTCCTCGATGAGCTGGCCGCGGCCGGCGGCAAGGACCCCTACGCGCTCCGGCGCCTCCTGTTGCCGCCCACCTCGCGGCATCGCGCGGTGCTCGAGCTGGCGGCGACGAAGGCCGGCTGGGGGACGCCCCTGCCTCCGGGCCGCCATCGCGGCATCGCGGCGGCCGAGTCGTTCGGGAGCTGGGTCGCCCAGGTCGCCGAGGTGTCGGTGAGCCCGGCCGGCGACGTGCGTGTGCACCGGGTGGTCTGCGCCGTGGACTGCGGGATCGTCGTGAACCCGGACACCGTCGAGGCCCAGATGGAGGGAGCGATCGCATTCGGGTTGACCGCCGCACTCCGGGGCGAGATCACGATCGACAAGGGGCGCGTCCAGCAGAGCAACTTCCACGACTACCCGATGCTCCGCATCAACGAGATGCCCGTGGTCGAGGTCCACACCGTTCCGAGCACCGAGCCGCCGGGCGGCGTCGGCGAGCCCGGGGTGCCCCCGGTCGCGCCCGCGGTGATCAACGCGATCTTCGCGGCGACCGGCAAGCGCCTTCGCTCACTGCCGATCACCAAGCACGACTTGAAGCGCGCCTGACCCGTGTCCCCGTGCCCGGCCTTCAGGTTGGCCGCGGGGACCTCGTCCTCCTATCCGAGGGGTGGTCCGCGCCGAGCACCGAAAACGGGCCAGTCGCATCATCGTGAAGGGGAACGCCCTCCATGCGCACGGTACCCCGCCTTGGGGCGGCGCCGGAGGCTGCTCGACTTCGCGACGCGACACAGAATGCTTCGCACGGCGAACCCGAGATCTCGAGAGTCTCGGCGCGCCACGCGTAGGCTTCTCGCCAATCCTCACTGAGCGAACCGGCAGCTTTGAAGTAACCTGTGCGCAACGTTTTCACGAAGGTCCCCACCTTCCTTCCCGACGAGCTGTTCGAGGTGCTCGTTCAGCGCGGTGAGGTGAGAATCGAACGCATCGTGTCCATCGGCCACGCGACAGCCCCCGGCCAGTGGGACGACCAGGACACCGACGAGTTCGTCCTGCTCCTGCGCGGCAGCGCCGCGCTGCGCTTCGCCGACGAGTCGTCCGAGACGATCCTCGCCTCCGGCGACTGGCTCACCATTCCTGCCCACCGACGCCACCGCGTCGAGCGCACCGATCCCGACGAGCCCACGATCTGGCTCGCGGTCCACTACCCGGCTGCGCCGCGGCCACCACTCCCGAGCCCGCCCCACCCGGAGCCACAGTCCACGCGCGCAGACGCGAGCGCCAACCGCGCGACCGATTGACCGATCGACCGCCGGTCCTGAGTCAGTTCCCGCACGCGCCGCGATCGCATGAGGCCGCGGCGGGGTTGCCTGGCCTGGAAAGGGCCGAGCCAATCCCCTTGAGCCCGACGTCGTCGCTTCCGCCGCCTCGACTCGCGGAGAACGACCTGGCTGCACCCGCCTCATCTACGGCGCCCTCATGACGTCGTCGAAGGTAGCCATGACCGTGACCTCGACGCTCATCCGTCAACCATCTCCCGTGACCGGGCGCTTGACCAAAGGAAGGCTGCGCTGACGGATCCCCAGGACGTGGGTGAGTAGCCGGCTCCGGGCGACGCCTCGCCGGCGTCGTTCCCGTTACAGCGTCAGCGTGCCAGCCAGCGCGCGGAGGGAGTCGAGGTTGTGGGCGGCGGCGAAGTGGTCGAGGAACGGGAGGGCGGCGGCCATGCCGCGGGTCAGCGGCTCGTAGGACGGGTTGCCCAGCAGCGGATTGAGCCAGATCACGCGGGCGGCCCGGCGGCGAATGCGCAGGAGCTCAGTGGCCAGGAGATCGGGCTCGCCGCAGTCCCAGCCGTCAGACAGGATGATGACGATCGTCCGGCGGTCGAGCCAGCGGCCCCACTGGGCGTTGAACTCGGCCATCGACTCGCCGATCCGGGTGCCGCCCGACCAGTCGCGGATGTCGCGCAGCGCGCGCAGCACCTGCCGGTAGGACCGGCCGCGGAGGTGCTCGGTGATGCGGGTGAGGCGCGTCGAGAACGTGAAGGTGTCGACGCGGCCGAACGCGTTCTGGAGCGCATAGAGGAACTGCAGAAGGAAGCGGCTGTAGAGGTCCATCGACCCCGACACATCGCACAGGAGGATGAGCCGGACCTTCTTCCGCTTCCGGCGGCGGTGCTTCAGCTCGATGATCTCGCCCCGCGTGAGGTTGGCGCGGATGGTGCGCCGGAGGTCGACAGGGCCGCGCCGTCTCGACGGCCGGCGCCGGCGGCTGATCCGGCGGGCCAGGCGCTTGGCGATCTGGATCGTGAGCCGCACGATCTCGTCGAGCTGCTCCGATCCGAACGTGGAGAAATCCTGGGCCATCAGGGCCTCGCGGTCGGACACTGCGGGGACGGCGAGCGGCGCGCCGGTCTCGCCGTCCTCGTCTTCACTCATCCAGCTGTCGAGCGCGACGTCGTCCCGCCGCTGGCCCGCGACCTTCGGCGTCCCCGGCGGCGTGGCCGGCTCGCCGTCCGGGATCGTGATCAGCCCCGGCATGACCGGATCCGCGGCGGGCTCGGGCCGCCAGAACGCGTTGAAGCAGCGCTCGAAGATCGGGATCTCTTCCAGGCGGGCCACGAGGATCGTCCGGAGCGCGGTGTAGAACTCGTCGCGGTCGGCGATGTCGATGTGATCCAGGACGCGGACAGCGTCGCTCAGCTCTCCGACGGTGACGGGAAGGCCATGCCGGCGCAAGAGGCCGCCGAACCGCACGACCGCCCTTTGCAGATCCCGAGCGGGCATCAGCCCTCGAGGGCGACGAACTTGCTGAGGCCGGCGGTCGACACCTCGGCCTTGAAGCGCTTGAGATCGTCGGCGTCCTTGAGGACACAGCCGAGGGTCTCCGCCACGAGCGCCTCGTCCAGATGGTCGGCGTGCAGCGCCGTGAGCGCCTGGGCCCAGTCGAGCGTCTCGGCGACGCCCGGCACCTTCGCCAGCCGGACCGTGCGGAGCGTCTCCATGAAGCGCGCGACCTGGCGGGCGAGCCGCGCGTTGACGCCGGGCACCTTGCGCTCCACGATCCGGACTTCCTTCTCGAAAGTCGGGTAGTCGATCCAGAGGTAGAGACAGCGCCGCCGCAGCGCATCGGACAGCTCGCGTGTGCGATTGGACGTGAGAATCACGTGGGGCGGATGCGTGGCCTTGATCGTTCCGATCTCGGGGATCGTGATCTGCCACTCCGCGAAGACCTCGAGCAAGAAGGCCTCGAACTCTTCATCGCAGCGATCCGTCTCGTCGACGAGGAGGACCGGGGAGCGGTCCTCTTGCGTGATGGCCTGGAGGAGCGGGCGGCGAAGCAGGAACGGCTCCGAGAAGATCTCGTGCTCCTTCTCGTCGACCGACCTGTTCGACCCCTCGCTCAGCTTGATGTGCAGGAGCTGCTTCTGGTAGTTCCACTCGTAGAGAGCCATCGCCGCGTCAAGGCCCTCGTAACACTGGAGCCGGATCAAGTTGGTCCCCAGCATGCGGGCCATCACCTTGGCGGCCTCGGTCTTCCCGACCCCGGCGTGCCCCTCGATGAGCAGCGGCTTGCGGAGCGTCATCGCGAGGTGTACGGCTGTGGCGACCGGCGCGTCGGTGACGTACTCGGCCGCCTCCATCATGTCCTGGATCTTTCGGATTTCTGGGCGCATGACCTCGTATTCTACAGGACGCGTTTCTGACCGAGACGTTACTGACGGAGGGCCACGAGCAACGGGACGCCGGTCAAGCCCCCGATCCGGCAGTGAGCGTTTGACGCTCACCACCAGGAGACGACTCTACCGGGTCCCGTGAGCCTGCGTGCGCGCAGAGCGGCCGAGGCCGAGCGTTGTCCGAGGGACCCAGACGCTCACCCACTGGAACGTCTTCCCCTTGCGGGCAAGACTTGCTCGTCGGTCGCAGCGCCCGGGTGGAGAGCCGGCGCGTCAGCGTCCCTTCAGCCGGCGGGAGAGGGCTTCGTGCTCCTCGCGGATGCCGGCGGGCACGTGGTCGCCGAACTTCTGGAGGTACTCGGCCTGGCTGCGGACGTTGGTCTGCCAGCCGTCCAGGTCTACATCGAGGAGGTCGCCGAGGACGCTGGCCGAGAGATCGAGCCCGGCCCGGTCGAGCCCGGCCGGCGTGGGAACATACCCGATAGCCGTCTCCCGGGCCTTGCCTGCGCCCTGGCAGCGCTCGATGATCCACTCGAGCACGCGGAGGTTCTCGCCGAAGCCCGGCCAGAGGAAGCGGCCGTCGTGGCCTCGCCGGAACCAGTTGACCCGGAAGACCTTCGGCAGCCGCGTCGCGCGCCGCTCCATCGACAGCCAGTGAGCCCAGTAGTCGGCCACGTTGTAACCGCAGAACGGCAGCATGGCCATCGGGTCCCTCCGCACGACCCCGACTGCACCCGTCGCGGCCGCCGTGGTCTCGGACGCGAGGGTCGCGCCCAGAAAAGTCCCGTGCTGCCAGCTGAACGCCTCGAACACCAGGGGCACCAGCTTCTGGCGTCGGGCGCCGAACAGGATGGCGCTGATCGGCACACCCTCCGGATCCTGCCAGCGCGGTGAGAGTGAGGGACACTCCGTGGCGGGGACGGTGAAGCGCGCGTTGGGGTGCGCGGCGGGCTCGCTGCCGGCCGCCGTCCATGGACGGCCGCGCCAGTCAACCGCGTGGGCGGGCGGGGGCTCGTCGTGTCCTTCCCACCACACGGTCCCGTCGGGTCGCAGCGCGACATTGGTGTAGATCGTGTTCCTCCGGATCGTCGCCACGGCGTTGGGATTGGTCTTCGAACTGGTGCCGGGGACGACGCCGAAGAAGCCGGCCTCGGGGTTCACCGCCCACAGCCGGCCGTCGGCGCCGACGCGGAGCCACGCGATGTCGTCGCCGACGGTGAAGACGCGCCAGCCCTTCATCGACGCGGGCGGGACCAGCATGGCGAGGTTGGTCTTGCCGCAGGCGCTCGGGAACGCGCCGCACACGTAGGTGACGTCGCCGTCTGGGCTCTCCACCCCGACGATCAGCATATGCTCGGCCAGCCAGCCCTCGCGCCGCCCCATGACGCTCGCGATGCGCAGCGCCATGCACTTCTTGGCGAGGAGCGCGTTGCCGCCATAGCCCGACCCGACGCTCCAGATCGTGTTGTCCTCGGGGAAGTGACAGATGAACCTCCGGTCGGGGTCGAGGTCGGCCTTTCCGTGGAGGCCACGCGTGAAGTCGCCGGAGGCTCCGAGGTGCTCGAGGGCTACCGTTCCCATCCGCGTCATGATCTGCATGTTGAGCACGACGTACACGCTGTCCGTGACCTGGACGCCCACCTTGCTGAACGGGGAGCCCGGCGGACCCATCAGGAATGGGATCACGTAGAGCGTGCGGCCCTCCATGGAGCCGGCAAAGATCCGGCCCAGGCGCTCGTAGGCCTCGGCCGGGGCCATCCAGTTGTTGGTGGGGCCGGCGTCCGGCTGCTCCGGGGAGCAGATGAATGTGAGGTTCTCGGTCCGCGCGACGTCGTTCGGGGCGCTCCGGTGGAGGTGGCAGCCCGGCAGTGCGTGCTGGTTCAGGGGCATCAGCTCGCCGGTCCGGACCGCGTGGGCGAGGAGCCGGTCGCGCTCGGCCTCCGACCCGTCACACCATACGACCGCGTCGGGCCGGCACATCTGAGCCACCTCGTTGACCCAGCGGTCGACGGCATGATTGAGCGGCATCAGTACACTCCTCGGGCTGTCACACAGGGGCCGCGACGAGGTCGTGGGAAGGTGTTCCCCGTCCGCGCGCCGGGCACTGCCGGGCACGGCCCGACCGTCGTCGGCTTGCCAACGCCAAGCATACGACTACTCTAGCTCAGCTCGCGTTGGCGCTGCCTTGCCAAAGGCCCCTCGTGTGGGCGGTCACCGCGACGGCATGGCCCCGGCGGGCGTCTCCGGCGAGAGGGTCGGCGCCCTCGAGGAGCCGTCCCCCCCTCAGCGCGTCGGCGCACTCGATCCGACACCGTCGGACATCTCGGGGTGAGGCGCATGCTACAAAGCCTCGCCGGCGAGGCGAGTGTAATCCTCCGGCGTGTCGAGGTCGGCCGGCATCTCGATGTCGACGGTGACTCGCTCGACGCGATCGGCCCGCAACCGGACCACGCTTCGTCCGCCCGCGTCGCCCGTCAGCTCCGCCAGCTCGTCGAAGACTCCACGGCCGAACAGTACCGGATTCCCCTGGACGCCGCCCCGGTACACGGGCACCACGATCGGTTTGCCGGTCCGCTCGAGAGCCTGGACAAGTGACGAGAACACCGAGGACGGGACTGCCGGCTGGTCACCAAGCACGACGAATGCCGCCTCGGCGTCTGGGCCCAGCGCCCTGACGCCGACCGCAATGGACGAGCCCTGTCCGTCCTCCGGCCGGGGGTTGCTTGCGAACCGAACGGGCAACCCCTCGAGGGCCGCCTGCAGGCTCCGATCCTCGGCGCCGGTGACGACGACGATGTCCTCGATCATGGGCGCCGGTCCGACGAGTGCCCCGACGGTTCGTCGGATCACCGGCTGGCCGTGGACCTCCAGCAGGAGTTTGGCGCGGCCCATCCGCCGGCTCAAGCCGGCCGCCAGAACGATTGCGGCGATCACGCCCCCACTATCTCAGCAACGGGTATCGCCAGATAAGCGACTGGACGGCAGCCCTGCCCCTGGACCGCTGGCCGACCGGTACCGTCGCTCGACGGGATGTACGCGCCGTAAAGGACCGTCCAGGCTGACGGAGCCACTCGACGCGCCCGCCGCGTCGCGCGCAGGCGTCCGGCATACCAGCCCTTTTTTGGGCGCCTGGAGCCGGCGCATCAGGCCCACGGGTTGCTTCGCGCCGTGTTTCCGGTTGCGCGAGAGGAAGCGCGTCGTCTATGATCGCCGCGCCGGCGACGGAGTCGGCGCAGGCCCAGCGAACTGGATCGTACCCTCTGCGAAGGAGGCTGCCATGCCCAAGAAAAACAGGAGAACAGAAGGGCCAAGGCCCACACGCCGCCAGCTGCTCAAGGGGATGGCCGCGACGGCCGGCGCCGTGGTCGGCTCCGGCGCGATCACGGGCTTCCCGACGATCTGGGCGCAGAATCTCAAGGACGTCAAGCTGGTCCAGGCGGGGGGCTCCTACTCGGCCATCATCGACATCGCCCGGCAGGCGAGCAAGGACCTCGGCTTCCAGATCGAGATGCAGACGGGCGCCCACGACGCCCTCCTCAATCGGTTCCTGACCCAGCCGACGACCGTGGACATCGCCGACATGGAGTACTTCTTCCTCCTCCATCTCGTGCCCGCGGGCGTCCTCCATCCGATCGACATCAAGCGGTACAAGTGGTGGGACAAGATCGTCCCGATCTTCACCAAGGGCGAGTATCCGGACGGGCGGAAGGTCTCGACCCAGGGCATCCTGCCCTACGAGGTTCAGTACATTGAAAGCCCGGAGGGGAAGAAGTTCGCCAAGGGGCCGACGCAGTGGGCCGCGGCGATCCCGACCGTGTACAACGCCGACACGCTCGGCATCCGGCCGGATGTCATCAAGCGGCCGCTCGCGGGCTGGAAGGAGATCCTGAACCCCGAGTTCAAGGGACGGACCGCCCTCGTCGACGTGCCGTCCATCGGCATCATGGATGCCGCCATGGCGATCGAATCGCGCGGGGACCTGAAGTACGCCGACAAGGGCAACATGACCAAGGAGGAGATCGACAAGACCATCAAGATCCTGATCGACGCCAAGAAGGCGGGCCAGTTCCGGGCCTTCTGGACGACGTTCGACCAGTCGGTGAACCTCATGGCCTCCGGGGAGGTCGTGATCCAGTCGATGTGGTCGCCGGCGGTGACCGCGGTGCGCTCGCGGGGAATCCCCTGCTACTACGCCCCGCTGAAGGAAGGGTACCGCGCCTGGGCGAGCAGCATCTGTCCCATGAAGCACCTCACCGGGCTCAAGCTCGACGCGGCCTACGAGTACCTGAACTGGTACCAGTCCGGGTGGCAGGGAGGCTTCATCGCGAAGCAGGGCTACTACAGCTCGGTCCCCGAGACGGCGAAGAAGTTCCTGACCGCCGACGAGTGGGGATACTGGTACGACGGCAAGGCGGCCAAGGGAGAGATCAAGGACCCGTACGGCACCTTGATGGAGAAGCCGGGACAGGTGCGCGACGGCGGCTCCTTCTGGGAGCGGATGGGCCAGGTCGCCTGCTGGAACACGCTCATGGACGAGAACCGGCATATGGTTCGCAAGTGGAACGAGTTCATCTCGGCCTAACCTTGGGAGGGGGCCTCGACGGCCCCCTCCGATTCCACTGGTCGAATGGCCCGGACAACGGGCGTGGGTGTTCCGGCGGGCTGCCCGGGTAGGTGAAGGATTGCCGCGGGAGGTCCCCCACCCCGCGGGTCCGACACACATGGACACGGGTTCACGTCGGGTCACCGGCGGCTCTTCCCGCGCCTCGTATCTGCTCGCCGCGCCGCTGGCCCTCATCCTACTCCTCTTCTTCGGAGTGCCGCTGGCGCTGGTGATTGTCGTCAGCTTCTTCGATTTCGACAAGTTCGAGATCGTGCCCACCTTCACTCTGATCAACTACGCGGAGCTGTTCGAGTCGTCGCTGACCTACACGCTCTACGCCAGCACGCTCAAGTACGCCGTCATCGTGTGGGCGATCACCCTCTTCGTCGGCTTCACCGTCTCCTACTTCCTGGTCTTCCACGTGCGGTCCGTCCTGTGGCAGATGGCGCTCTTCCTCCTGTGCACGGTTCCGTTCTGGACCTCGAATGTCATCCGGATGATCTCCTGGATCCCGTTCCTGGGCCGCAACGGCATCTTCAATCAGTCGCTGATTGCCCTCGGCGTGACCACGGAGCCGCTCGAGTTCCTCCTGTTCTCGGACTTCGCGGTGGTGATCGCGTACGTTCATCTCTTCTCGCTCTTCATGATCGTGCCCATCTTCAACTCGATGGCGCGCATCGATCCCGCCGTCATCGAGGCGGCGGTCGACGGCGGCGCCGGCCGGCTGCGCGTGATCTGGGACATCGTCGTGCCCCTGTCCAAGACCGGAATCGCCCTCGGCACCATCTTCGTCCTCGCGCTCGTGATGGGCGACTTCTTCGTCGTCAAGGTGATGAGCGGCGGCCAGAGCGCGTCGGTGGTGCTCGCGATGTCGAACGAGATCGCGATCCTGCAGTACCCGCCGGCCGCGGCCGGGGCCGTGCTGCTGCTGATCATCGTCACGCTGATGGTCTCGGCGATCCTGCGGGTGGTCGATGTCCGCAAAGAGCTCTCCCGGTAGCCGATCGATGAAACAGGCTCGTCTGCGTCGCCGGCTCGGTCGCTCCTCCCCGCCACCGACGATTCGCTGGGGTCTTCCATCGCGGCGGGGGGCTCGCCTCGCACTGCCACCCATCTGGAGCTGGTTGATCGATCGGCCGGAGCGACCATCATGAGCCGCGGGCGGACGGGCAGGCGGCCGTGGACTTTCTACCTGCTGGCCGCGTTCTTCACCCTGTTCGTGCTCTTTCTCTACGGGCCGATGTCGGCGATCTTCATCCTGTCCTTCCAGGGACCGACGGGCGGCCTGACCTTCCCGATGAGCGGCGCCTCGCTGCACTGGTTCACCGCGCTCATCTCGCAGCAGCGAACCGGGGACTTCGTCGGCTCGTTCACCCGGTCCATTCTTCTCGCGATCCTCGTGCTGACCCTGACCGTGGTCATCTCGATCATGGCGGGGCTCGCGTTCCGGCGCCGGTTCCGGGGCGACGCCGTGCTCTTCTACATGGCGATCGCGAGCCTGATCATCCCGGGCCTCCTCCTGGGCCTCGGCGTCGGCCTGCTATTCCGGGTGGCCGGCGTGCCGCCGGCGTGGTACTCGTCCGCCCTGGGGGCGCAACTCACGTGGACGCTCCCCTTCGGCCTGCTGATCATGTTCGCCGTGTTCAGCCGATTCGATCGCGCCTGGGAAGAAGCGGCGCGGGACCTCGGCGCGGGCACCTGGCAGACCTTCCGGCACGTCGTGCTCCCGATCCTCCTGCCTGGTGTCATCGGCGTGGCGCTCTTCGGCTTCACGCTGTCCTACGACGAGTTCCCGCGCACGGTCATTCCGATCGGCAGCCGCAACACCCTACCGCTCGAGATCTGGGCGATGACCACGAACGTGACGTCGCCGGCCCTCTACGCCCTCGGCACCTTGACGACGGCGGTGTCGTTCGTCGCGATCGCCCTGGCGCTCGGATCGATCGCGCTCATCCAGCGGCGGCGTGCCCGGCGCGCCGCGACCGGCGCTTCCAGTGAGTGACCGGTCCCACCGGGGCGAGAGCTGAGATGGCGCAGGCCGGCGAGATCGAGCTTGTTCGTGTCACCAAGCGGTTCGACCAAACCGTTGCGATCGACCAGATCAGCCTGAGCATCCCGCACGGAAGCTACTGCTGCCTGCTGGGCCCGAGCGGCTGCGGGAAGACCACGATTCTTCGCATGATCGCCGGCCATGAGACGCCGACCGAGGGCGACGTCCGGATCGGGGGCGAGTCCATGGCCGGCCTGTCACCGGTCCGGCGGGGCACCGCCATGATGTTTCAGAGCTATGCCCTCTTCCCCCACCTGAGCGTCCTGGACAACGTCGCCTTCAACCTCAAGATGCGCGGCGTTGCCAAGGGCGAGCGGCATCAGCGGGCGCGCGAGGTGCTGGCCCAGGTGCGGCTCGACCGGTTCGCCGACCGCATGCCGGCCCAGCTGTCCGGCGGCCAGCAGCAGCGGGTGGCCCTGTCGCGCGCCCTCATCACGAACCCGCGCGTGCTCCTGCTCGACGAGCCCCTGTCGGCGCTCGACGAGTTCCTGCGGCTGCAGATGCGGGGCGAGCTGCGGCGTCTCCAGCGCGAGCTCGGCATCACCTTCGTCCATGTGACCCACACCCAGCTCGAGGCGATCGCCGTCGCCGACATGGTGGTGGTCATGGAGCAAGGGCGCATCGAGCAGGCCGCGCCGGCGTATGACATCTACAACACGCCGACCACCGCCTACGTGGCTCGCTTCATGGGCGGCCAGAACGTGCTGAATGGCGCGGTGGACATGCGGGCGGGGGCGCGGGCGAGCCTCGTCGCCGAGAACGGCGACCGCTTCACGGTCCCCCTCCACGGCCGGTCGCCCGAGCCGGGCGAGCGAGTCGAGTTTGCCGTGCGCCGGGACCGCGTGGAGCTGGAAAAATCACCCGGCCGCGGGGCTCCCCTCACCGACGCGATCATCGGCACCGTGCACGCGATCGAGTACCAGGGCACCTATGTGAAGGTGACGCTCGACGTCCCCGGACGCGAGCATTTCGTGGCGCACGTCGCTGACGGGACCTTCTTCGCCAACCCGATGGATCTCGGCGACCCCGTCCTGGCCCGCTGGTCGCCTGACGACGTCTATCAGCTGGCGACGCCTCGGTGATCGCCCCGGCTCCGCTACCACCCAAGGAAAGTGAGGACCGCCATGGCGAAGGAGATCTTCTGCTCGTTCGGGGTCGACGTGGATGCCGTCGCGGGCTGGCTCGGCTCGTACGGCGGCGAGGACTCGCCACTCGACATTTCGCGCGGGATGTTCGCGGGCGAGGTCGGGACTCCGAGGCTCGTCAAGCTCTTCGAGCGCTTCGGCATCACGACCACGTGGTTCGTGCCCGGCCACTCGATGGAGACGTTCCCGGAGCAGATCACGACGGTGGTCGAGGCCGGCCACGAGATCGGGCTGCACGGCTACTCGCACGAGAACCCGATCGCGATGACGCCGGAGCAGGAGGAGGCCGTGCTGGACAAGTGCATCGAGCTGAGCCAGAAGCTCACCGGCCGGAAGCCGACCGGGTACGTGGCGCCCTGGTGGGAGTTCAGCCCCGTCACGAACGAGCTGCTGCTCAAGAAGGGGTTCAAGTACGATCACAGCCTGATGCACCACGACTGCCAGCCGTACTACGTTCGGGTCGGTGACACGTGGACGAAGATCGACTACGCCAAGCCTCCGAGCGCCTGGATGAAGCCGCTCCGGCGGGGCACCGAGACCGACCTGGTCGAGATTCCGGCCAGCTGGCACCTCGACGACCTGCCGCCCATGATGTTCATCAAGGCCGCCCCGAACAGCCACGGGTTCGTGAGCCCGCACGACATCGAGCAGACGTTCCGCGACCAGTTCGACTGGGTGTACCGGGAGCATGAGTACGCCGTGTTCCCCCTGACGATCCATCCCGACGTCTCAGGCCGTCCTCACGTGCTCATGATGCTCGAGCGGCTCTATAACCACATGATCCGGCACCCGGGCGTCCGGTTCGTCACCATGGATCAGATCGCCGACGATTTCAAGCGGCGGTCTCCGCGAAAGAAGTAGGGTCGAGCCCGCCGCTGGGCGCCCGGTGCGATCCGCGCCGGCCAGCGTCGAGGTGATCCGCATGTGCGGACTCTGCGGTGCCTTCGGAACCGAGGCCCACTGGACCGACTCCGCCGGGAACGACGCCGTCTTCGGGGCGGGCGCCCGCATCACCCGGCGGGAGGAACGGCGCTACCGCGTCGAGATCGCCAACAAGGTCCTCAGGCCGTACGGCCTGACGGTGGCGGACTGGAACGGGCAGTCGTTCGTCGTGCGGAGCCTGACCGGCCAGGCGCACCTGGTCGATCACATTGCCGCCGTGTGGCCGGTGGCCGCGCGCCTCGCCCGGCGGCCGCCCGACCCGCTCGATCCGGCGTTGCTCGACCGGCTGGAGCGGGAGGCGTGACCCGATGATGACCGACTCCGCGGCGATCCCGGTCAACCTGATCACCGGGTTCCTGGGCAGCGGCAAGACGACGCTGCTCCGCCGGCTCCTGGCCTCGCCAGCCCTCACCCGAACGGCGGTCCTCGTGAACGAGCTGGGAGAGATCGGCCTCGACCACCTCCTCCTGCGCGCGGTCGACGAGCGAACCGTGGTCTTGCCGAGTGGGTGCGTGTGCTGCAGCCTCCGGAGCGATCTGAGCGCCGCGATCCGCGACCTCCTGAGCCAGCGGGAGCGTGGGCTCCTTCCGCCGTTCGACCGCATCGCCATCGAGACGACCGGCCTCGCGGATCCGGGCCCGATCCTCTTCACGATCATGGCTCATCCCGTGATCCGCCATCATGTCCGGCTCGGCAACATCGTGACGACGGTCGACGGAGTCAACGGTCACCGCACCTTGGCCCGCAATCCCGAGTCAATCAAGCAGGTCGCAGTGGCCGACCGGCTCGTGATCACCAAGACGGATCTCGCCGGCGCCGACAGCGTGGAGGCGCTCCGGCACGAGCTGCGCCAGTACAACCCGGGAGCGCCGATCCTCGACTCGGTGGACTCGCTGGATCCCGACACCCTCGTGACGCGCGACCTGCACGATGCGTCGGGAAGACTCCAGGACGCCGCGCGCTGGGGACATCTCGGGCTCGGCTCGGCCGGGCTCGACTCGGATGTCGGCGGCCGGACGGCGAGTCGTCACTCGAACGACATCGCCACCCTTGCCCTGACGTTTGACGAGCCCATGGACTGGACCGCCTTCGGCATCTGGCTCTCGATGCTGCTCCATCGACACGGCGAGCAGGTGCTACGGGTCAAGGGAATCCTCCAGGTGGCGGGTGTGCCGACCCCGGTGATCGTTCAGGGCGTCCAGCACCTCGTGCATCCACCGATGCATCTCGAGCGCTGGCCCACGGCGGATCACCGGACCCGCCTCGTGTTCATCGTTCGCGGCCTCGACCGGCGCCAGCTCGAGCGGTCGCTCGCCGCCTTCAACCGGCTCGGCACCCGCACCGGGTCCGCCGCATGACCGATAGACTCGCAGGGAGCTTCGACCCTCTTCCGCCTGAATTGGATTGCACCGGCGTGGCAGTGCGAGGCGAGCCGGAGCCCCGAATTCCGAGATCGTGCGAGGCAACGCCCGAATGGTTCAAGCTGAGCGCCGGCCGCGAGCCCCGCAGTGCGAGGCGAAGCCGCAGGCGAGCCGAGCCTCCGATTCCGAGACCGAGGCGAAGCCGCAGGCGAGCCGAGCCTCCGATTCCGAGACCGAGGCGAAGCCGCAGGCGAGCCGAGCCTCCGAGGCGAAGCCGCCGAGCGCGGCGCGAGGCGAGGCCCGAATGGATCGAGCCGCAGCTCCGATTCCGAAATGGAGGACACCATGGCGGCAACGTTGATCAGGAACGGGCGCATCGTCACGGCGGTCGACGACTATACCGGTGACATCCTCATCGAGGGCGGCCGCGTGCGCATGCTGGGCCGCGACCTGCCCGCCGGACCCGATGTGAGCGTGCACGATGCGGCCGGCCTCCTGGTCATCCCCGGCGGCGTCGACGTGCACACGCACATCGACTGGGACTTCGGCTCGGCGCGCACCGTCGACACCTTCGGCACCGGGACCCGGGCCGCGGCGTTCGGGGGAACCACCACCCTCGTCGACTTCGCCAACCAGACGAAGGGACAGGGGCTGCTTCCCGGGATCGAGGACTGGCGGCGGCGGGCGGAGAGCGCGTGCGTCGACGTCGGCGCGCACATGATCATCCTGGACGTCACCGCGCCCGCGCTGGCCGACATGGTCACCCTCATCCGCGACGGCGTGACCAGCTTCAAGCTCTTCACGGCCTATCCCGGCGTCCTCATGGTCGACGACGGCGCGCTCTTCAAGGCCATGCGGGTCGCGGGGGCCAACGGCGCGATGATCTGCTGCCACGCCGAGAACGGCCCCGTGATCCAGGTCCTCGTCGAGGAGGCGGTGGCCCGGGGCGAGCGCGCGCCGAGGTATCACGCGTTGACCCGGCCGGCCTCGATGGAGGGCGAGGCCACCCATCGGGTCATCCGGCTGGCGGAGCTGGCCGGAGCGCCGCTCTACATCGTCCACCTGTCCGCGGCCGAGGCGCTCGCCGCCGTCACCGAAGCCCGCGATCTGGGCCTGCCCGTCCACGCGGAGACGTGCCCGCACTATCTGTTCCTGACGATCGGCGAATACGACCGCCCGGGCTTCGAGGGAGCAAAGTACGTGATGACGCCGCCGCTCCGCACCGAGGCGCACCAGCAGGCGCTCTGGCGCGGCCTGAAGACCGACGACCTGCAGGTGGTGTCCACCGACCACTGCCCCTTCTGCTTCACCGAGCAGCCCTACGGCCTGCGCACGTCGAAGCAGCAAGGGCTCGACGACTTCAGCAAGATCCCCAACGGGGCGCCCGGCGTGGAGACCCGGCTCGCCCTCGTCTTCGACGGCGGCGTGGACAAGCGCGGGATGTCGCTGAACCGCTTCGTCGAGCTGACCGCGACCGCCCCGGCCAAGCTCTTCGGCCTCTTCCCGCGCAAGGGCACGATCGCGGTCGGCTCCGACGCCGACATCGTGCTGTTCGATCCCCGAGAGACCTGGACCATCCGCGCGGCCGAGCAGCACGGGCGCGTCGACTACACCCTGTTCGAGGGCCGCCAGGTCACCGGCCGCGTGAAGAAGGTCTTCCTCCGCGGGACCCTGATCGTGGACGGCGACACCTGGCTCGGCAAGGAGGGCACGGGCGAGTTCCTGCGCCGCGGCGAGTCCGGCCGTACCTGACCAATGGGGGGTTCCGGAAGCTCTCACCTCAAACGGCGCGAACGGTTTTCCCATACGCCGTTTCCCTGTTCGATTCACATCAGGGGGCTATGTGACCTATCGGTGTGGAAGAAGGTGACCAGGCCGAGCACCCGCTCCGCCAGCTTCGGGCTGTCAGCAGCCTCCTGAACGGCCCACGAACGTTACCGAACACTTTCACCACCGTGTCGACGACCGCGTGGTGTTCGGCGGGCACGTCGGACTCGCCGGTGATCGAAGCGACGCGCGGCATGATGAGCTCCGTTCTAAATTTAGGGTCATCGGGGATTCGTGTGGGTAAAAGAGTAGGGCTGGGGGTGCGAAAACCGGCTCTGGGAGCGGCTTGCGGCGAGGTTGGAGCGAGGCGGAAACGCGGCATGATTGCAACCGACGAGG
>Ga0187892_10002253_pt1 | contig 39811 bp, 28 predicted proteins | sample MA1701073metaG_FD_139345 | JGI IMG/M metagenome (GOLD analysis project Ga0187892, IMG submission 139345) | Bio-ooze microbial communities from a basaltic lava cave in the Kipuka Kanohina Cave System on the Island of Hawaii, USA - MA170107-3 metaG ... | reverse complement strand
TGACCAGTTGCGTAGACGCGGCCGCGGTCGATCGGCGTGCGGCCCTCGAGATCATTCAATACCGTCGTTGCAAAGCCGACGTCATTGACCTTGCGCGTCATCGCGTGACCACAGCAACCATCGCCTGCATTCCACGTCAGCAAGCGGCGCGGCAGCGGTCCCGTGCCGTTAGGGTAGACAACGATAAAGCCCTCGCGCTCGGCGATAGCGTGGAGCTCGGCGTATTCCTGGAATCCAGCAGCATTTCCACCGCCTCCATGAAAGGCGAGAATTACAGGCGGTTGCTCTAACGTCCTTTTCGGCACGTGCACGATGTACGTGCGCACACGTCCACCATGGCGCAGCGCGAACTCATGATTGCCGGCCGCGAGCCGTTGAGTGCTCGTGTCCCGAGACTGGGCACTGGAGCTCCCGGCGTGCAGCAATACGGCGAGCAGAATCGCAATGCTCGCGGCGCCTTTCCGTTGCATATCTACTCCGTGCAAGACGACCATCATCCTGTCATGACGCGGCGCTTAGGCGAAAGGAACGAAGATCATGACTGACTTAAGGATTGCAGCAGCGCGGTTCGGCGCCGGTCTTGTCCGCCCGTCTAAACAGGCAAACCAGCGCCAGCTCGAGTCGCGTGGCGAGAGCATCTCGTCGCTTGTGATTCGAGAGCCAAAGGAGTCCGACATCCCTGCCCATGCCCAGCTGCATGTTAGGACATGGAACGACACGGATGCTCCGCTCTTAATGAATGGGCCGCCAGTCTCTGTGCGCGAGTATCAGTGGCGCGAGGCGTTCGCCAGGGACGATTGTAGCTGGTTCTGCTATGTCATCGAAGCGCATAACGGCACGCTTGTCGGTTTCGCGAAGGGGACACGCGAGGATCAATCGAACTCCGCAGGACAGCTAAGCAAGATCTACTTGCTGCGCGACTACCAGCGCATGGGACTTGGTCGCCGCCTGCTTGGGCATGTTGTGCGTCGATTCATCGAACTCGGCGTGAAATCGGTTTGGTCGTTCGTCGATCCACGAAATCCGTCTTGTGCCTTTTACGAGGCAATGGGCGCGGAGCACCCGATCGAAGACGGCAAGCCAAACAATTCATCGTACGTCTGGAACGACTTGCAGAAGCTCGCCGCGATCTGTCCAGTCGAGTAGTCTCCCATTGCCATGGAACGCCGCATTCTCCTCGCTGACGCCGACGCGTTTTTCGTCTCGGTCGCGCGCTTGGTCGACCCCGAGGGAGCGGGCAAGTCGCCGCTTCTCATAGTCGGTGGAACGCGCGAGAGCCGCGGCGTAGTCTGCTCGGCTTCGTACGAAGCTCGGAGGTACGGCGTCCGCTCTGCGATGTCGATCGCGCAGGCGCTGCGTCTTTGTCCCGCCGCGATGTGTGTTCCAATCCCTGGAAAAGCGTGCGGCGCCAAGAGTCGCGAGATCAGGGCGGTGCTGATGCGCTTCACACCCTTGGTCGCCGGGGCGAGCGTGGACGAGTGGTACTGCGACATGAGCGGCACCGAAGAGCTGTACCACCACGAGCCGCTCGCCGTCACGGCGCGGCGGATGCGCGACGCGGTACTGCAGGACACTGGGATGTCAGTTTCGTTAGGCGGCGGCACGAACAGACTCATCGCCAAACTCGCCGTTGAACGTGCGAAACCGAAGGCCGGCACTGGCGGCGACGGCGTGTTCATCGTGGCGCCCGGTGGCGAAGCGGACTTCATGAAGACCTGCATGCTCGCCGAGATTCCATTCGTCGGGCCCCAGTTCCAGCAACGGCTCGCCAAGTTAGGCATGACGCGAGTGACCGACGTGTTGGAGTACGAGCCGGCCACGCTGGTGCGTTTGCTCGGAGAGCGCACCGCCGGATGGCTCTGGAATCGTGTCCGTGGTATCGACGGATCCAACGTGGAATCGGGGCGCGCCGAAGCAAAGAGCATCAGCCGCGATGAGACGTTTCCGACGGACCTGCGCGACGACGAGGACCTGGAGCACGAGCTTCTCCGGCTCGTCACACGAGCCGCGGGGGATCTGCGCGGCGACGGCCTCCGCGCGCGCACAGTCACGGTTCGCATCCGGGACATGGATTTTCGCACACGCTCGGCGCAGCGCAGCCTGCCTGAGCCCATCGTCTCCGATCGCGTCATCATGCGCGTCGCGCGCGAGCTACTCGCGAAACTGCGCGCGAAGCGGCGTGTACCGGCGCGCTTGTTAGGCGTCGCCCTGTCGTCGCTGACACAGGATCCCAAGGCGGATCAGGTCGTGATGTTCAAAAGCAAAGGCGAGCCGGCCGGCGAGACCGAGCGCGACCGCCTCGTCGCCCGCACCGTCGACCGTGTGCGCGAGAAGTTCGGCAGGAAGGGCATCGTCCCAGCCGCTCTCACCCGCCCATGAACACGTCAAACACGTTGCTTGACGTAACGCTCTTAAACTTCGACGGTTTTCCAGTACATAACTCGAACCGTCGTTAGCTGTGAGAGGATCGTTCCCCGATTGGCTCGTGCCCATGTCCGCGACGTTGACACAAGAGCGGTTTAGTGGGCCGGAATGGATCTTCGAGCGCAAATACGATGGCATCCGTCTCATCGCATACAGAAACGGGGACTACGTGCGGCTGTATTCCCGCAACCGTTTGCCACACGACCATCCTGCTATCGTCGATGCGATTTTGAGTCTCCCGGTTTCGGACGTCATCCTCGATGGCGAGATCACGTGGGACGGACGCGGCGCCTATCACGTCTTTGACGTCATGTGGCTCGACGGCCGCGATGTGACGAAACTTCCCCTCGAAGAACGCCGCGCCTTGTTAGGCAGGCTTCCATTCCGGGCGCCGATGCGGCGGGTGGCAATTCTGGACGACGCCAAGCCGTGGGAGCGCGCCTGCGCCGAAGGATGGGAAGGCGTGATCGCGAAGCGCCTCGGCTCGCCCTACGAGCATCGCCGTTCGAAGCATTGGCTCAAGATGAAGTGCGAAGCGTCGCAGGACTTCGTCGTGGGCGGCTTCACCGACCCCCTGGGAAAACGAGTCGGACTCGGTGCCCTGCTCGTCGGGTACTTCGAGGGAGACGACTTTGTCTTCGCTGGCAAAGTTGGCACCGGCTTCGATACCAAGCTGCTGAACGATCTCCGCGCACGGCTCGACGCGATCGAGATCGACAAACCGCCCTTCACAAGGGCTACGGGTCTCCCGCGTCTGCGCGCGCATTGGGTGAGACCCAAGATCGTCGTGCACGTCGCCTTCATCGAGTGGACCGTGCACGGCAAGTTGCGGCATTCCCGCCTGTTAGGCGTGCACTATAGCAAGCCGACGCAAGCAGTCACGCGAGAACGATCGTGATCTCGCATCCGGAGAAGATCCTCTTCCCTGACGATGGAATCACCAAAGGAGAGCTGGCCGCCTACTACGAGACAATCGCGCCGCTCATGCTGCCACACATTCACTCGCGACCCGTGACGATGGAGCGGTTTCATCGCGGCATCACGGAAAAGGGCTTCTTCCAGAAGTCCGTGATGAAGGGCTTTCCGGACTGGCTCCAGCGCGTGGAAGTGCCGAAACATGGCGGAACCGTGCATCACCCACTCGTGACCGATGCGCGCTCGTTGTTGTGGCTCGCCAACCAGAATTGCATAACGCCGCACGTGTGGACGTCGCGCATGCCGGATCTGGAGCATCCGGACGTCTGCATCTTCGATCTCGACCCTGGCGAGGATGAACCAGACCGCTTGCGATTCGTGATGCTCGAGTTACGCGACTTTCTGCTCGAGCTCGGCCTAACGAGTCTGGTGAAGACGTCAGGATCCAAGGGTTTTCACATCGCCCTCATGCTCGACGGCAAGACGAACTACGGAGAAGTGGCACGGTTCGCGGCGGTAGTCGGCATGATCATGGTCAAGCGCGATCCGGCGAATCTCACGCAGGAGTTCAGCAAGGTCGACCGTGGCGGTCGTATTTACATGGACACTGGCCGCAACCACCCGCCGGCTACTTTCGCCGCCACATACGCTGTGCGCGCCAGGCCTGGTGCTCCGGTTTCGGCGCCGTGCACGTGGGATGAGATTGAAAGCGGCCAGGTCTCGCCGCGCACGTTCACGCTGCGTACGATGGCAACGCGTACAGCGGCTGTTGGTGACCTCTGGGCCAACGTCTCCGGGCAGTCGCTCAAGACGGCGATCAAACGCGTGCAGCAATCATAAGTCATGCGGATTCATCTTGTCGACGCCACTTTCGAGCTCTTCCGTTGCTACTACGGCGCACCCAAAGCGACGGCGCCTAACGGCGCCGAGGTTGGCGGCACGCGCGGCATTCTGCGCACGCTGCTTTCGCTCCTGCGCCAGGACGACGTGTCGCACGTGGCCTGCGCATTCGATCACATAATCGAATCCTTCCGCAACGATCTCTTCGACGGCTACAAAACGAGCGACGGCATCGAGCCCGACTTGTGGAATCAGTTTCCCCTCGCCGAGCGCGCAGCGTTTGCGTTGGGCGTGGTAGTGTGGCCGATGGTCGAGTTCGAGGCAGACGACGCCCTCGCGACGATGGCGGCGCGCGGCGACGCCGACCCTAACGTGGAGCAGGTTGTCATTTGCGCGACAGACAAGGACCTCGCGCAGTGCGTGCGCGGATCACGCGTCGTGTGTTTCGATCGCATGCGACGGCGACTATTCGATGAAGCCGGTGTGGTCGAGAAGTTCCGCGTGCCGCCGGCATCTATTCCCGACTGGCTCGCGCTCGTTGGAGACAGCGCTGACGGCTACCCCGGCATTCCGGCTTGGGGAAGCAAGTCCGCGGCGGCGCTGCTCGCGCGCTATGGGCACATCGATGCGATACCTAACGATGAGCGCCAGTGGCAGGTCGCCGTGCGCGGCGCAGCCGCGTTAGGGACGAGCCTGCGTGAGCATCGCGATGCGGCGATGCTCTACCGTCGCTTGGCAACCCTGCGCACCGACGTGCCGCTCATGGAAGAGATCGAGGACCTTCGCTGGCTCGGCGCGCGTCGCCGCGAATTGACGGACTTGTGCAAAGAAATTGGCGACGAGGCGTTCCTGGAGATGGTCCCGCGTTGGCGTGGCGAGCCGGTTGTCAGTCCAGCTCCGCAGCCAGTTGCCGAACAATGAGCGCCAGGTGGAAAGCGGCGAGGAGGTCCTGCGATAACCGTTCGCTGCATGACAAGCGCCACTCACTTATCTGACGTTGCGCTGACCAAATGCCCCGAGAATCCTGATAGCGCGTACAGCGCCTTTTTCGCGCCGGAGTATTGAAATGCAGCAGGACCCTGTGATCACTGTGCCCGTTAGCCGTCACTTGAGCGTCGCCGACTTGGCTCGCAGCATCTCTTTCTATCGTGACATACTCGGTTTTGACGTTAGGCGTGTAACCGCAGGCGACGGCGTTACTGCTCAAGCTGAGGCACTATCTGGGCCAGCGAAGATCCAGTTCACGACCGAAGAGAGCGCGATCGACAGCACGCTGGAGCTCAGGCCGCGTGGACATGCAATTCTCTTCTTCGAAACGAACGATGTCGCCGCGATGCACGACGCTGTTGTCGCGCGCGGAGGAAAGCCTAGCGAGTTGGAGAAGGCCAACTGGATCAAGATGCAGGTGTTCGAGATCCGTGATCCGGACGGCCACACGCTCTGGTTCGCGCAGTCATTTCAGCAACCAGATACGGCGCGACCCGAGCCGATGCTCGAGAAGGCGCTCCCGGAGCTCCCGCATTCGAATGTGAAGGCAGGGATCGCGCACTACCTCGACGTTCTCGGATTCAAGATCAACTATGCGCAGGACGATTTTGGCGTCCTGTTCCGCGACGACGTAACTGTCTTGATCATTCCAAGATCAGACGCGCACAAGGGCATCGGATCGTGCTACGTGTACATCCACGATGCGGATGCGTTGCATGCTGAGCTGCGCGCGAAAGGCGCGAATGTGCAGGGCGAGCCAGTGAGTCATCCGTGGGGGCTGCGCGACTTCGCCGTTCTCGATCTCGAAGGCAACAAGATCACGTTCGGACAGCCTTTCGAGTAGCTGGCCAGGAGTTCCAAAAGCGTCGACCGCGTCATAGGTTAAGAAGCGAAAGCGTCAAACAGCGCCTAACGCAAGAGCGTTGGAGGTCGTCAACTACGTTAACAAGTTCACGCCGTTGACGATCTTAACGCCTGCGAACTACGTCCGCGCACTTACGGAGACCAGCGCGCCAAGCCCAACTACTGCTTGGTCATCGTTAGGCCAGTAACCAGGCCTTCGGTATTGTGCGCGAAGCGGATCCCGTACACGCCATCAGTGGACTTGAGCTTCCCCTCACCCACTGCCGCCGACTTGTCATAGCTCCCTACGACCGTGCCGTTGATCGCGCACTCGATCTTGTCGCCCTTCACCGACACTGCGATCTCCTGCGTCACCGGCTCGCCCTGCCCTGCCGCCTTGTTCACCGCCGCGTGCGTCTCACCCCGCCGACCATTCAGCTGGAATGGAGCAGGACCGAAACCGCGCACGATGAAGTTCCCGTTGCCGTACGCGGCGCAGTAGAGGTAGCTCTGCGTCGCTGTGCCAAGGTCGTTCCCCGCGATCATGATCCCGTACGGGTGCGGATGGTTGTTCAAGGACATGTACTTCGGCTCCTTGAAAGTGGCCTTGACCGTATAGTTGCCGCTCGCCTTGTTCGCCGGATTCCAGTACGCCACAGCTGGACCCGTCGTGACGTGCAGTGCATCCCCTTCTTTTGCAAGCCTGGAACCGTTCAACGTCTGGCCCGCAGCCTCTTCATTTGGATCGATCTTCCCCATCCAACCCGCCACGGAAATGCCACCTCCGGCGACTGCCTTGGCGGCGTCTTGTGCCTGTGTGACGCTTGCCGCGAAGGCGAGCATGGCGGCTATTGCAGAGAGTCCGTACTGGCGACGCATGGTAATCCCTCGGCCGAAAATTGGTTTTTGAATTGGCCTTAACTCATAGCTCCGAGTCCCAATTACGGCTACCAGGCTCGATTCGCTCGCAAACGTCTGGCTGGCACCCCTGGCTCCATGAACGACGCCAATAGTCTGGACGCGCTCTTTCGGGACGCCGCCGCCGCCATCGACTCGGGCGATGTCGCACAGGTGGAGCGCCTAACGAGTGAGCATCCCAGGCTCGTGCGCGAGCGTCTCAAATCCCCTGGGGCTTGGCTGCGCGACAAGGTCGGCGGCGCGCTGGACGGCTTCTTCAAGAAGCCGTATCTCCTCTGGTTCGTCGCGGAAGACCCGGTACGCAACGATACCTTGCCCCCGAACATCGCCCAGGTGGCAGCCTCTATTATAGATGCGGCCAGACGCGAGAGGGCCGACACGCTGCAGGAACAGCTCGACTATGCGCTGCTCCTTGTCGCCTGGTCCTGGGTCGCGGATCGCTGCGGCGTGCAACTGCAGCTCATCGACGTCCTGGTCGACGCCGGCGCCTCGGCGGACGGGGCCCCTGATAGCGCGCTCGTGAACGGACACACAGCTGCCGCCGAGCATCTTGTGCGACGCGGCGCCAGGCTCACGTTGGCAACGGCGCTCTGTATTGGCCGTTGGCAGGACGTGCCAACGCTGGCAGAAAATGCAAGCCAGCGCGACAAGCAATTCGCGCTTACGCTCGCGGCGCTCAACGGCAATGCCGATGCTCTCGTTAGGCTGATTCCTTTTGGGGTCGACTTGAGCGCGCCGAGTAAGGACCTCTACTCGCACGCCACGCCGCTGCACCACGCGGTCAGCTCAGGCTCGCTCGATGCCGTCCGCGTGCTCGTGGAAGCCGGCGCGAAGCTCGGCGCCAAAGACAAGGTGTATCGCGCTACGCCGCTCGGCTGGGCCGAACACAACGTGGGCGAGGCACGCACGTACGATCCTCCGCGCTTCTATGCGGAGATTGCGGAGTTTCTGCGAGGCAAAGGCTAACGACCGCGCTTAACGCGTGTCTCAACTGTGGTACGGTGCTGAGCGGCCCCTACTGCGCGAGCTGTGGCCAGCGCGCAGTAGAGCTAGCTTTGAAGCGTGTCTTTGGCGACTCCTGGCCGAAAACAATCCTCGAGTCGGCTGCGGTGGCCAGTGCGTACCTGGTGGGCGTCTTCGGCGCGAGCCTGCTGGTCTTGGCAATAGCCCTCGCGTCGGTATAAGCCCGCACCTCAACAGTGCAAGACCTAACGACTGGTCCAATCACGCGGCATCTGCTCAAGACGACGAGCTTCATGCTCGTCACGATGGTCGTTCAGACGCTCTATTTCCTCGTCGACCTCTATTGGGTCGGCCGGCTCGGCACCCAGTCAGTCGCGGCCGTCGGAATCGCAGGCAACTTGAGCTTCGTCGTGCTCGCCCTGACACAGATGCTCGGCGTCGGCACCACGACAGTCGTGTCGCACGCGGCCGGTCGCAAAGACCGTGACGCTGCATTGCTCATGTTCAACCAGTCGCAGGTATTGTCCATGCTGGTTGGATTGATCGTGCTGATCGTCGGACTCGCGACGCGCACTGCGTACGCAACGACGCAAAGCGCCGACGCGGAGACCGCGCGCCTCGCGGGTCAGTACCTGTTGTGGTTCATCCCGGCGTTGGCCCTTCAGTTCCTGATGGTTGCGATGGGTGCTGCCTTACGAGGGATCGGCAACTTCAAGCCCGGCATGGTCGTGTCTACAGCGACCGTGGCGATCAACATAGTGCTCGCGCCATTTCTCATTTTCGGTTGGGGGACGGGGCATCCGTTCGGCGTCGCCGGTGCGGCTATGGCATCGCTCATTGCCATCATTGTCGGCGTCGTGTGGCTGACGAAGTACTTCGTCGCACGCGATGCGTTCTTGCGATTCATGCTCGCGGACTGGAAGCCACGCCTCGATCTCTGGAAAAGGATGCTCGCGATCGGATTACCCGCCGGTTTCGAGTTCATCCTGATGGCGTTCTACATGTTCATCGTGTACACGATCAGCCGTCCCTTCGGCGCAGCGGCACAGGCCGGCTTCGGCATCGGGATGCGCATCGTGCAGGCGGGTTTCATGCCCGTCGTCGCGTTAGGCTTTTCCGTCGCGCCCGTCGCGGGACAGAACTTCGGAGCCAAGCTGGCGCAGCGCGTGAAGGACACATTCAAAGACGCGGCGCTGATGGCGGCTGGCGTGATGTTTGTCTTCGCAATCCTCTGTCACATCGCACCGGCGGCGCTGGTCGGCGTGTTCTCGTCGGATCCCGCCGCGATCGCAGTCGGCGTGGATTACCTGCGCATCATTTCGTACAACTACGTCGCCTCGGGGCTCATCTTCGTCGCGTCGAGCATGTTCCAGGCGATGGGCAATACGATTCCATCGCTGATCGCGTCGGCCGTGCGAATCACGCTCGTCGCTATTCCGGCGTTTCTCCTGGCACGGCTTCCGACCTTTCAGCTCACCTGGATCTGGTATCTGTCCGTCGCGGCCGTGATCGTGCAGTTGACCATAAGCATGCTCTTACTCCGGCGTGAATTCGGGAGGAAGCTGAGCTTCGCAGCTATGCCTGGGATCGCAACGGCGTCGACTGCGGCATGCGCGAAGCGATAACCTCGTTAAACAGTGCCTAACGCTTGTGCTTCTTATTGAGCCTTGCGTTTCCCTATGCTGGGCGGGCGGCGACCGCGGCCCCGACGCGCTCGACGCCGGCGAATGCGCTCAGTGTGAGCCAGGTCGGGAAGGCGCGGACGAGCGACCGTGGTCCATCGAGCCGGATCAAGCCAGCACGGACAGCCTCCGCGAGCCGCACGTCGCCCATCCAGACCCGTGTCAGAGTCCGGAGGTCGGCGCTAACTACGATGTCGACCAGAAACCCGGGCTCCTTGAGGCAGAGGTCGACCTCCCGCCGCTCGAGCACGAGCCACCACGTTCTAGGGCAACGCATGCTCGCCGGCACCCCGCGGAAGTCGAAGCGCACGACGACCCGCTCCGGGGGCAACGCTTCCAGGTTCACACGCCGGTGGATGTCCCACATGAGTAGGCCCGGGTCCAGGTCACCGCTGCCGACTTGTGCGCGGGCCCACCGCTGGCCCCACTCGCCGAGGCACTCGATAAGCGGCCGCAACTCCTCACCCGCCGCGGTGAGGTAGTACTCCCGCCCGCGGCCACGCGACTTGGCCACGCTCCGTACGATACCCGCGTTCTCGAGTTGCTCGAGACGTCCGGCGAGGAGCGTGCGCGACATCAGGGGTACACCCCGGTGGACATCGTTGAAGCGTCGGCCCCCGCAGAGCAGCTCGCGCAGTACGAGCGGGGTCCATCGCTCGGCGACGATCTCGGCCGCCTTGGCGACCGGGCAGAACTGGCCGTACCCCTTCATTCTGGAGCGAGGGTACTGAACGTCGGAGGGCGTAGCAAGTCCATTTTTTGTGCTTTCTCGCGCGGCCGGCTGGGGCAATCGTGACGGCAACTAGGAGGTGCCCTATGATTGCTCGATCAGCTCTCGAGACTGAGCGTCGCAACGCCACCGCTCTCAACGATGCGGCCATCGCTGAGCTGGCGCAGCAGTTCCGGGGAGAGCTCATCCGTCCGGGCGACACGCAGTACGACGCCGCCCGCGCCGTGTGGAACGGTGCGATCGATCGTCATCCCGCGCTCGTCTCGCGCTGTACCGGCATCGCAGACGTCCAGGCTGCTGTCCGCTTCGCGCGCGAGCGCGATCTTCTCGTCGCCGTAAGAGGCGGCGGCCACAACGTCGCCGGCACGGCCGTGTGTGACGGCGGGCTCGTCATCGATCTCTCGCCGATGAAGGGCATGTTTGTCGATCCGGCGGCGCGAACGGCGCGAGCGCAGGCGGGACTCCTCTGGGGCGAGTTCGACCGGGAGACTCAGGCCTTCGGGCTCGCCGCGCCTGGGGGGATTATCAGCCATACCGGCATCGCAGGTCTCACGTTAGGCGGGGGGCTCGGCTGGCTGATGCGGCGACACGGACTGGCCGCCGACAACGTCCAGTCGGCCGATGTGGTCACCGCCGACGGCGAGTACCTTCGCGCCAGCGACGAGGAGCACGCCGACCTCTTCTGGGGGCTTCGCGGTGGAGGCGGCAACTTCGGCGTGGTCACGTCCTTCGAGTACCGTCTGCACAACGTCGGACCGACCGTCCTGGCCGGCGTGATGCTCCACCATGCCGCGAAGGCCCGCGAGGTCCTGCGCTTTTACCGCGACTTCATCGAGAGCGCGCCTAACGAGCTGACGACCATCGTGGTACTCCGGATGGCGCCGCCCGCGCCATTTTTTCCTCCGTCGGTGCACGGGCAACCGGTCGTGGTAATCGGCGCGTGCTACGCGGGCTCAGTGGATGAGGGCGAGCGAGTGATTGCGCCGCTGCGGCGGTTCGGCGAGCCCCTCGTGGACCTGATCCAGCCGACGCCGTACGTCTCACACCAATCACTCTTCGATCCCACAGCGCCCCACGGGCTCGGCTACTACTGGAAATCGGAGTACGTGCCATTGCTCAGCGATGCCCTCATCGACACGCTCGCCGAGCGGGCCTGGGGGGTCGCGACGCCGGAGTCGTACACGATCATCTTCCACTTGGGCGGCGCCGTCGGTCAGCAGGATCCGGGGGGATCGGCCTTCGAGGACCGGCGGGCGGCTCATGCGGTGAACATCGACGCCGTCTGGTCCGAGCCCGGTCAAGCGTCCGCGTGCATCGCGTGGACCCGGGAGCTGTGGGAGGCGGTGCGTCAGTATTCCACCGGCCGTGTCTACGTGAACTTTCTCGGGGAGGAGGGGCAGGACCGAGTGCGGGCGGCCTACGGCGAGGCCAAGTACGAGCGGCTCCGGGTGCTCAAGCGCACGCACGACCCGACGAACTTCTTCCGGCTGAACCAGAACATCCGACCGTAGATCGAGCTGCGCAGCGGGGACACCTTAATGCCGGGGCCTCTGAATAACTCGAACCGCTGTCGACGCTCTGGTGCCCTGGGGGTCAGCGCGGGACTCTATTTCCCGCGACATACACGTCTGCTATGCGCCTAACGTTGGAGATATTGGCCACCGGATCCGCGTCGAGAACCACGAAGTCCGCCCACTTCCCACGCTCCAGCGTCCCTAACGCGTCGAGTTTCATGCACCTCGCCGCATCGCGCGTGGCCGCGGCGAGCGCCTGACGAGGCGTGAGACCCGCCTTCACCATCAGCTCCAGCTCCATCAGCTCGAAGTACCCCTGGAATCGCCCGGTCGACCCGTATCCGTCCCCATCGCGATCGGAAGACCGGCGTCAGCAATCTTCTTGAGATTCCTGCTCGCGACTTCGAGTGCAACCTTGTAACGCTGCGCGCTTGCGTTGTTGCGCGTCGCCTGCTGACGCACCGGGTCCACGAGACTCTTCACCCACTCCGCGTTCGCATGTCTCAGAAATAACGGATCGGAGAACCACTCGGGCGTCGATTCATACACGAACGTCGACACTTCACGCATGAGCGTCGGACAGTAACAGATGCCGCGGGCTTTGAGTGCATTGAGAAAGTCAGTATCGACTTCTGCGTCGCGCACGCTGTGCGCGATGAAATCGGTCCCTGACATCAGCAACGCCTTGGCGTCGGCGAGGTAGAACAGATGCGACGCTACGCGCAGTTGACGCTTGTGCGCTTCCGCGATCACAGCGCGATACACCTCCGGCGACATTTTCTGCGCCGTGCCGAGGTTGTCGTCCACGCGGATCTTGACGATGTCCACCTTCTGCCTTGCCACGGAGTCCACGAGCGCGCGCGCTTCGTCCACGGTGTGAGGTGTGAGAACCGGTCCTGAGACCAACACTCGCGCGCGTGTCAGTTGCGGCGTCGCCTGTAGCTCGCGCGCGACGAAGACCTCTGGCGGTTCTCCGCCAAGGCTGAAGACAGTAGTGACGCCATACGCTGCGTACGTCAGCAGGTCCTGCGGCGTGTTCACGTGGCCGTGCACGTTGATAAGACCGGGAATCACGGTCTTCCCGGCCAGCGAGATACGCTCGGCTTCCGGCGGGACGGCCACGCTCATTGCGGGACCCGCCCTAACGACCCGCCCGTCCTGCACAACGATCGTTGCGTTGGCGACTGGCGCCCGATCAGTCCCATCGATCAACGTTAGGCCTGTGAACGCTCGCACGGGCGCCGCCTGACCGGCCGCGGACGCCGCGCCGTTGAGCGAGATGCACAACGCGCTTAGGGCGGCGCGGATAATCGTCATTTGCGTTGCCCGGTGTGGGCCGGTGATACGATGAGCGGTTCGATCAGCTCGATCGCGAGACCGTCAGGATCTTCGATCATGAAGGCGCGCGTCGTACCGAACGCATACGGCTGCCGAAGAATCTTGACGCCGGCGCCGCGCAGCCTAACGAGCATCTCGTCGAGATCGTCCACGATGAAGGCGACATGGTCCAGCGCCTGCCCGCGCGATGGCACCAGCCGACCCTCGCCCCGGCATCGATCCCGCACACACTGGCGCGGATACCAGGACATGCTGCCGTTGAGGTAGCGCACGCCTGCCGAGGGCTGGCGAATCGTTCCGATCCGTTCCAGCGACGGCCAGCCGGCCTCGCCGTACTCCGCCGCGCACGGCGTGTACGGCGCGCGCGCAGATTCTTTGCCGCTGTTATCGCGCACCGGCGGCAGCTCCATGCCCAGGTATTCGACGTACCAGTTCGCCGCGCAGAGCGGATGCTCGCGGAAGAAATGGATGTGCGAGAATGAGTCGCGCGTGTCGGGCCCGCCGGTCAGCTCGAACAGCACGCCATCCGGTGCGACGACATAGCTGAACCCACCTGGGCGCGCCGCGGCTGGGGTCGCGGGAAACTGTTTGGCCGTGAGCGTTCCCGCGTACGGCGCGAGCCCCGAACGCCAGACGGTTTTTGTATCAGTCGGCGATGTGAAGAGCGGCAGGTGTGTGATGCCTAACGGCCTGAGCCGCGTCGCAATGTCCGTTGTGTTTGTGAAGACGCCTATGTGCCAGAACGCACTCTGTGGCACGGATCGGTGCTGATCGGTGCGCCAAGCGCCTGGCGGCGGGCGATCGACCTTGTTGAACAGCAGCAGCATCCCTTCTCCGTCTACTGCTGGCTGGCCCGCTACAACCGTTCTTTCCGCGCCGGGCCATAACCGTAGGTACCACTGGATCGCTCGCTCCGGGTCCACCGAATTGAGGCCGACGTGATGCAACCGCGGCGGCGAGTACTGCCGCGCCTGTGCATCGACGGATGGCAAGGCGCACAGCAATAAGAGCGCGCAAAGCAACTGCTTGACCATCTGAAGTCTCACTTCACCGGCGGCACCGACGCACGAATCCCTCGGCCGGGACGCACCGATGTCAGCTGTCCTTTGTCTACTACAACTTGGCCAGCGACGATCACGTACGGAATGCCCGCCGCTGGAATAGTCGCGTCTTCGTATGTCGAGCGATCAATCACAGTCGCCGGATCGAAGATCGTTAGGTCCGCGTCGGCACCGACGCGGACTCTGCCTTTGTTGGCCATGGCCGGAACGCGGGCCTCCAGCCGCTTGGCCGGCTCGACAGTCATCTTGCGCAGCGCGTCCGTGAGCGTGAGCGCTTTCTCCTCGCGCACGTATTTTCCCAGCACCTTGGAATACGAGCCCGAAGTGCGGGGATGGCCGCGACCGTTCACGATGAAGCCGTCGCTCGCGATCATTGTCAACGGACTCACGATCGCGCCGCGGGTCTGCTCCTCACTGCGACCGTGGATAATCACCGTGCCTCCTGTCTTGCGGGCTTGCTCGAACGTCTTGCGCGTTAGGCGCTCACCCGTAGAGACGAGCTGGTGCATCCCGAAGCGCGAGTCGGGCCACGTGCTCCAGTCATCGAACAACGCGGAGCCAATTTCCGTCATCCCGGCCCCATAGGGATACGCCTCGGTCGTCACGTCCTGTCCTTTGTCCCGCGCCGCCTTTATGTGATCGAGGAACGCGACCAGGTTCGCATCCCCGCTCGAGTTTACGTGCACGATGTGCAGCTTCGCATTAGCTCTCGCTGCGGCCGCGATTGTGGAGTCGAGACCGGCGACGTTGTTCCTCATATGGATGTGCACCGCCGCGCCGCTCTCCGCGGCGACGCGGAACATCCGCTCGATCTCCGCCATTGTCGCACCCGGCGTATATGCACTGCCGAATCCAACAGCGACGGCGCCTTCGGCGAGTCCCTTGCGCAGAATCCCTTCCATCTCGGCGATCTGCGCTTCTGTGGCTGAGCCGCTGCCGCCTATTCCAGTTGGCAGTAATCCAGAGCTGGGATCACCTAACGCGTTCATGCGCGCTTGGATGTGACCGACGCTCACGCCGTAGTTCACTATCTGGCCCGGTTCGCGCGACTTGTACCACGCGGCGACGTCCGCCGTCCCGACCTCCAGCTCGAGCGCTGACGTCACGCCATCGCGGACCATCAGTCCGTACGACTCTTCCTGCTGTCCGTGCTCGTGCAGATCGATGAAGCCCGGTGCAACAACGTGATTCGTCGCGTCGATCGTCGTCGTTCCTTTAAGCGGCTGCTCTGAAATGGCTGCGACGCTATCGCCGCTGATCCCGACATGCCGCACGGCATCGAGCCCCGACTCGGGATCGATTACACGCCCGTTCGCGACGACCAGGTCATAAGTGGGCGCAGGAGCGCAGGCGGCTGCCGCCGCGCTGCTGAGCAACAGCAACGTTCTCGTTAGGCGGCGCAATGCGAGCTCCTGTACGAAAGGGATGACTAATTCCTGTCCGTGCCTACGGTGTTCTCCAACTTGTCCAATCCGCGGATCAGTCTCGCGAAGAATCCAACCGACGTCGCATAGTCGCGTATCGCCACGCGCTCATTGACCCCGTGCACACGCGACCTGTCCCCTTCACCTAACGGGATCGGCAGGAAGCGGAAGGCGCGATCGCTGTGCGCGCCCCAGTACTTCGCGTCCGTACCTCCCATGACCAGGTATGGAATCACAGGCGGCTGTTCGTTCGGCAGCATCGAGCGAATGGTCTGCACAAGCAGCTGATACGCCGGCGAGCGCACGTCGGACACCGGCGATGGATCCACGCCAACGCTGTCCAGCAACGCCACGACGACTTGCGAGTCCGCAACTACGTCCGTGACGCGCTTCATGACGGAAGCGACGGTCTCGCCTGGAAGAATGCGAAAATTGACGACGGCGTTGGCTTCAGGCGGCAGCACGTTGTCCTTGATTCCAGCGCTCAACATCGTGGGCGACGTCGTGGTGTGCTGCAGGGCGGCGCCTAACGGGTTCGCTGCCATCCCGCGCCGCACGAGGGGCTCCGTTATCCACAGGTTCGCGAGCAGCAACTTGCGCGAGAACGGCATGTACGGCGTCATCGCCTCGACCATGCTGCGCGTCGGTCCTTCGAGGCGCGACGGGAACTGATTCGCTTCCAGCCGCGCGATCGCCCGGCTCAGCGCGCCGATCGCGGTCCGCTTGGTCGGCATCGACGAATGGCCGCCTTCAGCGAGCGCCTTGAGTCGCAGGCTCACATACCCCTTCTCCGCGATCCCGACGATCGCCGCGCGCTGCGTGAGCCCCGGCATGAGGTTGGCCGCGATGAAGCCACCCTCGTCCAGCACCAGCGCCGGACTGACACCGCGCCTAACGAGCGTATCGACGATGTCTTTGGCGCCGTAGCGGCCGCCCACCTCCTCGTCATGCCCGAAGGTGAGATACACAGTGCGCGCCGGCGCGAATCCCGCGCCCAGAAGCCCTTCGACCGCTTCGAGGATCGCAAGGACCGTTGTCTTGTCGTCCAGCGTCCCACGACCCCACACAAAGCCCTCGGCCGTGTCGCCTGAAAACGGTGCGTGCGTCCACTCGCGCAGATTCTGCTCCGGCACGGGCACGACGTCCATGTGTCCCATCAGCACGACCGGCGCGAGCGCGCTGTCGCTTCCCCTCCATGTGTACAGAAGGCTCAACCCGCCGATCACTTCTCTCGTTAGGGTCGCATGGACGCGTGGGAAGGACGTCGTCAGGTGCTGGTGTAGTCCCAAGAACGCTGCCGTATCGATTGGCGCTCCGGACGCGAAGGACACGGTTGCAAGCTTGATTGCGCCGGCGAGACGCTGAGCGGCCGCGAGCGTATCGACTGCGATTGCTTCAGAGGCCGCGACCGGCGCACTCGTCGGTGACGGAACTCGCCACGCGCGAAACGCCATGACACCCAAAAGAGCGATCACCAGTAGGCACACGACGGCCAGGCCGCGCTTCATTCGAGCTCCGTTAGGAGAGTGTTAGCGAATGTGCCGAGGCGGGGTCTGGCACGCCAGCCAAGTCGTGACAAGTCAGAGGCAATCGGTTGCCAACCAAATCGTTTGTGCTCCTGTCCTAATCCCTGTCTAGTGGACGGGAAACCCTATGCGCTGCCGAGTTTTAGCTCTTACTGCCGTCGTTGTTGCGCTTCCGTTTCGCGCCGATTCGCAAGCCGTTCGCGCGAGCAACGTAACCGCCGTCGCGGTTCGCGCCTCACAACCCCCTAACATCGACGGACGTGGCGACGACGCTGTCTGGCAGCGCGCGCCAAAGTTCTCGGAGTTCCGTCAGTTCCAGCCGCGCGCGGACACGACGGCGTCGCTCAAGACTGAATTCCAGGTCGCGTACGATGAGAAGCACCTCTTCGTGTTCGTGCGCATGTACGATACGAGCCCCGACAGCATCATGCACGCGCTCTCGCGCCGCGACGTGCGTGGGCCGTCCGATCAGATCAAGCTGATCATCGACTCATACGATGACAAACGCAGCGGCTACCAGTTCGCGGTCAATCCCGACGGCGTCAAGCGAGACTACTCGATCAGCAACGACAGCAACGAAGACGACTCGTGGAACGGCGTCTGGGACGTAGAGACAACGGTCGACTCGTTAGGTTGGACCGCGGAATTCCGCATCCCGCTGTCGCAACTGCGCTATGCCGCGCAGCCATCGCACACGTTCGGCTTCGGTATCTGGCGCGACATCGAGCGCTACAATGAACGCGTGGCGTGGCCGCCATTTTCACCCACTCGCAACGGCTTCGTCTCGCAGATGGGGCGCCTGACCGGCATCGATGGGATCACCACGGCGCGACGTCTTGAGCTTACGCCCTACACCGTGACCAAGAACGTGCAGCAGTCACTGCCTAACTCGCGATACAATCGCGATCAGCAGATCACAGCAGGGGCCGATCTCAAATTCGGTATCACACCTAACGTCACGCTCGACGCGACTGTGAACCCGGACTTCGGGCAAGTCGAAGCCGACCCGGCCGTCGTGAACCTCACGGCGTTCGAGACATTTTTCGACGAACGGCGCCCGTTCTTTGTCGAAGGAACCGGCCTGTATCAATTCAGTCTCAATTGTTTCATCGTCGTCGACTGCAGCACGAACGAAGGGCTCTTCTATTCCCGGCGCATTGGGCGCGCGCCGAGTTTGAGCGGATTGTACGGTGACGCGACAACGCCGACGTCGACGTCGATCATAGCCGCAACGAAGCTGACAGGACGCAGTCGATCCGGCCTTTCGTTCGGCGTGCTCAACGCCGCGACAAAGGAGGTCGAGGGAACGAACAACCGCACCGTCGAGCCCTTTGCCAACTACGCCGTCGTGCGCGCGCAGCAGGATATGCGCGGCGGCGAAGCCGGCATCAGCCTGATCGGAACGGCGGTGAATCGTTCGGTCGATAGCTTCACCGATCCGTTCCTGCACCGCAGCGCATACGCGACCGGCGCGACTTTCCGCAACCGATTCCACCAGGGGCAGTATGAGCTGGCGGGACAGTTCGCGGCCTCGCTCGTGAACGGCGCACCCGAGGTCATCTACCGCACGCAGCGGAGCCCCGTGCACTACTACCAGCAGCCTGGTGATAAGCTCGAAGTCGACTCCGGTCGCACGTCGCTGAGCGGACACGCGGAGCAGATCAAGTTCGGCAAGTACGGCGGCGGGATCACGCGATTCGAGACCAGCATCGTTAGGCAGTCGCCCGGCTTCGAGGTCAACGACATCGGCTTCCTGCGGCGCGCCGACATCGTGGACTGGAGCACCTGGGCCGCGCTCAGCTTCCGTACCGCGCGTTGGATTTACCGGTGGGCGCAGGTCAACGGTAACCACTGGGAGCAGTGGAATACGTCGGGGACGCGCCTCGATAATGCGCTCAACTTCAACGGGCACATGGGGCTCAACAACAATTGGGACGTGCACCTGGGCGGGACGGTCGGCCCACTAAGCGAGAGCTATTGCGATCGCTGCACGCGCGGCGGTCCGTCACTGCGCAAATCCGGCGGCTTCTTCCCTTGGGGCGGCGTGAACACGGACAGCCGCAAGGTCGTTTCGGGCGGCATGTGGTTCAACGCGTCGCGCACGGACGAAGGCAAATCACACGGGATCGGGCTCAACCCGTACATCAACTTCCGCTTCTCCTCTCGGATGCAAGCGGGTGTCGGCTTCGGCTACCAGCAGAATCGCAACAATACGCAGTGGTTCGGCAACTTCAGCGACAGCCTCGGAACGACGCACTATTCGTTCGCGCATCTGAATCAGCGCACGGTATCGATGAACGCGCGCGTCAACTACACGTTCACGCCGGACCTAACGTTTGAGTTCTACGGTCAGCCTTTCGTTTCGACGGGGACGTACTCCGACATTCGCCAAGTGAGCTCGACGCCCGGCGCCGAAGATTACGACGCTCGCTTCAGTCCCTTCACTCCTCCGCCAGAAACAAACACCGCGTTCAAGTTCACGCAGCTGCGTACAAATGCAGTTGCGCGCTGGGAATATCGGCCTGGTTCGACGCTGTTCATTGTGTGGCAGCACGGCCGGCAGGACGCGTCGAATCGGACCAACGGCCAGTCCTGGATGCGCGACTACGGGGATCTGTTCGGCTTACATCCGGACAACACGTTCCTGATCAAGGCGGCGTACTGGCTGAATCGGTAGGCGGCTATCTCGCCGGATAGCGCAGCTCCTGACCCACGAGCTTCGCCAGATCCGCGTTAGGCTTGGGCCGCAACTTCTGCACGCGCCCGTTGAAGACCTCGGCCAGGTACAGGTTTCCGTCCTGGTCGACGCTGATCGAGTGCGGCCCGTTGAGTTGGCCCGGCTGCCCGCCGGGCCCGCCCCAGCCGTAGAGGTACCTTCCGTTTAGATCGTACTTGAGGATACGGTGCGTGCCGCCGTCGGCGACCCACAAGTACTGATCTGTGCTGATTAGATGAGCGTAGGGTAACGAGCGCACGCCGGTCGTCCACATATCCAGGAACTTGCCGTTCTCGTCGAAGACCTGGAATCGCCTGTGCGCGCGATCCACGACGAAGAGGCGCCTGTCGTTGCTGATGGCGATGCTGTGCACCGTGTTGAACTCGTTAGGTCCGGGACGCGCTGGGTCTTTCGCTGCCGTGCCCCAGTCCATGAGGAACTTGCCGTCCTTGTCGAACTTCGCGACGCGCGTGCCGCCGTAGCCGTCGGTGATGAAGAACGTGCCATCCGGGAGCCAGGCGATATCCGTTGGCCGGTCGAAGAGCACGCCGCGGTCGCGACCGCGCTTCCCTTTCGTGCCTAACGTCATCACCAGCCTGCCGTCGTACGTGAACTTATGGATGACGTGCAGCTGATCGTCGAAGACCCAGACGTGCTTCTCCGGATCGTATGGGCTCATCTTGATCTTGTGCGGCCGCGCCCGCACGGCGCCTCGAAGAGCTTGTCGTGCTGCGGCCACCACTGGACCAGCTTGCCCGCGCGATCCACGACAAAAATCACGTGATGGTAGCGGCGCTCCCAGCCGCGCCTTTCTGCAGGCTCGCACGTCGCGCTCAGCCCATCGTCGTTGCCGGTGGCGTTGCCACGCGACGGACTGAGCATGCCGTACGGCGTCCATGCCTTCGCGCCTTGCGGCAGCGGCAGCTCGCCGCGCTGCGCGATCCAGATGCGATCCGGCGTTTCGGCGAACACGGCGCCCACCGAACCCCACGTCCAGCCTTCGTGCCTAACGCCGTCGGGGCCGTCCGGCAGCGGCTGCGGCCAGTTCTCCACCAGCTCGTACGGCCCGAATTCCTCCTGGCCGCCTCTTTCAGCTGACGCAGCCGGCGAAGAGCTGCGCGCGCTCGTGGACGAAGTGGCGCAGCCAACTAGCGGCGCGGCACACAACGCGAGAGCGAGGCGACCCGACAACGCCGGAATCCGAACTCGCATCGCGGCTCTCCTTGTGCGTTAGGCGCTCGCGCTACTGGACTAGCGACCCCAGCGCGAACGTAAAGTGCGGCAAGACGTCTTCGCCATCAAGCGCATCGGTTTTGCCGAGGAGCGATTCGCTCCCATCGGCCCGGTACACTCGCGCGTTCATTCGGATCGGATCGACGACCCAGATCAGTTTTGCTCCGGCCTTGAGCCAGTCAGCGACTTTCTCGAGCACTTCTGGTGCGTAATCGTCCGGAGACAACACTTCAACAGTGAGATCCGGTGCCATTTCGGCGAATCCGCGAGGTGGCTTCTCTGGGAGCCGCGCGCTGCTGATAAAGGCGACATCGGCCGCGCGCACGGTGTCTGGTTCACGAGCGAGAATGAATCCCGTTTCGGCAGCAAAAACGCGTCCGAGCCCGTGCGCCTCAACATGGCTATGGATGGCACCTGCTAGCCGCGCGGCGACGTGACCGTGCTGATAGCCGGCAGGCTCACGAACCATAAGCGCGCCACGTATCAGCTCCGTCCGCTTGTTGGGCGGCTGCGAACGCAAGAGGTCCGCCGCGGTGTGCAACCCCGCTTTCGTCATGACGACACGGTAAGACTGACTATGAGTCATCGCTCAGTCTATTGGACTGTGTCGATGCTCGGCCAGTGCCAATATGCGACACGCAGCGATGTGCGCGCAGTTCAGGCTGAAGTCTCTCTGCCTTGCGTCACAACGGCGGCTAGGCCGATGTTCGTCATGCTTATGAATCGCATCGGTCAAGACGTTCGCCTTGCGCTGCGCGGATTGCGCCGCGCGCCAACATTCGCCGTTACTGCTGTTCTCATTCTCGGTCTCGGCATCGGCATGGCTGTCGCGATGGTCACAGTCTTCAATGCTGTGCTGCTGCGCCGATTGCCAGTGCAAGATCAAGACAGAGTCGTCGTCATGTGGACGTACCGTGATCCCGCGGTCGAATTCGGCACGCAGCGCAAGCACATCGACGAAATCCGCAGAGCTAGCCGCGCGATGCGCGACGTCGCCGCCGTCGCGCACTGGGGCAGTACTCCCGGTCCGTTGGTTGATGGTGATCGTCCGGTTGTGCTCAACCGATCCGTGGTGTCGGGCAACTTCTTCGACGTGCTGGGGGCTCGCGCGGCTGTCGGGCGCTTGCTCCGCGCGGACGATGAGCTAGCCGGTGCCGCGCCCGTCCTCGTGCTCAGCTATGGATCATGGCAGCGCGAGTTCGGTGGCGATCCCGCGATCGTTGGCCACCGGCTTATTGAGCCGTACTCTCAACAGAGATACGAAATCATCGGTGTCGCTGCGCCTGGCCTGGACTACCCAGCCGGCGCTGGCTACTGGCTTTCCTGGCCTAACGCGGGAGCCATGGCAGTCACTGCTATCGCGCGCCTGGCGCCTAACGCCACGCTGGATATGGCACGCGTCGAGTACCTCGCGACGATGCAGCGCCTCGAGCCAGAGCGTCGGCTCACTGGAGTACACAGCACGACGTTCGCTCAGGCGGTGCTCGGTGATGTCCGTCCCGTGCTTATCGTGCTCTTGTCGGCTGTGGCGCTCCTGCTTCTCATCGCGTGCGTCAATGTTGGTAACCTGCTGCTTCTGCGCGCGGCATCCCGCGTCCGCGAGCTCGCGATCCGCCGTGCGCTTGGCGCTAGCTATGCCGACGTCGTTAAGCAGCTGCTTGTGGAAAGCGGGCTCCTCGCCACGATCGGCGGTGTGGTCGGATTTGTCTGCGCTGAGGCCTTTTTGCGGGCGCTACTCGCGATCGCACCATCCAAGCTCCCGAGCACGGACGTTATCCAGCTGGCTGGTGCACCGGTCGTTGTCGCCGTCGCAATCACGGTCGTCGCCGTTCTCATCTTTGGCATCGTGCCCGCACTGATTGCCGCACGCGGACACGTGGCATCGCCGCTACGCCTCGACGCGCGCTCCGGTGGCGAGAGCACCCGGCGTCGGCACGTTAGGCACGTTCTTGTATCATCACAGGTTGCGCTGGCACTCGTTCTTCTTGCGGGCGCCGGGCTCCTCATTCGCAGTCTCGCTCGCCTCGAGCGCCTTGAGCTTGGGTTTACGACCGACCACCTCTCCATCTTTGCCTTCTCCTGGCCCGTAACCCGCTACGACTCGATCAAAAAGTTAGTGCCGGTTGGGGAACAGCTCATGCCGCGACTGCGCGCCATTCCGAGCGTGCGCTCGGTGACGCCGCTGGTGGCTCCGCCCTTTTCCGGGGCCAACGTGTTCATCGGGAGGTTGGACGTTGAAGGACAATCAGCGACCCATGCCGCGACAAACCCGCTCGTCGCAATGGAGCTCGGAGGCTCAGAGTACTTTGTCACTCTGGGAATTCCGCTGCGCCGCGGTCGCGGCTTCCTCGACAGCGACGACGAAAATGCGCCTCAAGTGGCTGTGCTGAGCGAGGCAATTGCGCAACGCTGGTGGCCTAACGAGGACCCGATCGGCAAGCGCATCAAGTTCTGGGGCCCTGATACCCTGACATGGCGCACGGTGATTGGCGTCGCGGGCGACATCCACTTCCGGGCGCTTCGCGACGCAAGCCCGACGGTGTATCTACCTTGGCGCCAATCGTACTGGCAGGCGATGTTCGCGTTGCGCACGGCTGGGGAGCTGAGCTCCGTGCTTTCCGCCGTGAAGCGCGAGCTCGCGGCAGTCGATCCGCAACTCAACCTGTGGTACGTGCGCACAATGGACCAGCTGCTCGACGCACCACTCGCGCAGCCGCGCATGAGCGCGACGCTGCTATCAGCATTCGGCCTCGTGGCGCTGCTGCTCGCCGCAATCGGGCTCTATGGCGTCATGGCATCGCTGGTGCGCGAACAGACTCGCGAGCTCGGCATCCGCTTGGCGTTAGGCGCGACCCAGCAGCGTGTGTGTGGCGCCGTGCTACGCCGTGCGCTGGTTGTTACGACGGCCGGTGCCGTTGTCGGTCTCGCCGGTGCGCTCGCTACGTCGCGCCTGCTCACCAGGCTGCTGTATCAGGTGTCCCCGACGGACCCTGTAACGCTACTCGGCGTTTCCGCGCTGCTCCTCGGCGTCGCGTTCTTGGCCGCTTACCTGCCCGCCCGCCGCGCGACGCTGATCGATCCCGTCAAAGCTCTGCGCGCGGAGTAGCTCTCCTCGTTAGAGCCACAAGAACGCCGGATGATCCTCGCCTGTCAGCGCGCGGATGACACGCTCGTACACGCGCGCGCCGCGGTCGCCGTTCGTGAACACAGCCATCGCCTTCATCTGCTGCGGATCGGCGAAGAAGATGTTCTTGAAGCCGGGGTTGTCCCCCCACTGCCAGGCGAAACGGCGGCCAGCGAGATCTTCCAGGCCAACTCCCAATCCCCACTGCACCGCATCATTGCATCGCACCTGCGGTGACATCATGAGCTCGATGATCGCCGCCGCCCTGCCTCCTGCGCGGCGCGCGGTGACGAGATGCCGCAGGAAGAGCGCGAAATCCGACGCCGTCGTCAGCATGCTCGCCGCCGCGTTAGGCGACAGAAAGTTCGGCAGCACAGGGAGCATCGGCTCGGCAGTCTTGATCGCCTGCTCAGAGTCTTCCACCTTCGCGGCATCAAGTGGTGCTCCGCGAGCAACCATCATGCGCCGCAGCTCCAGCAGCGTCGGTCTGCCAAACGGCTGCGTGACATCGCCGCGGCCCGAGTGTCCCGTTGCTTGAAACGGCTCCAGCTCCGCGAGCCCTGCCATGCTCGATCGCTTCATGCCGAGCGGCTCAAACACGCGCTCGCGCGCGAGAATCGGCACGCTCTTGCCCGTCAGCTTCTCGACAATGCGCTGCAGGAAGAAGAACCCTTCTCCCGAGTAGGACCATCGCGAGCCGGGCTCAAAATCAGCCGTAAGCGTTTGCGTCGCATTATTGCGCCAGTTGCGCCATCCGCCCGAATGACTCAAGAGGTGTCGCGCAGTAATTGTCGCTGCTCTCGCATCTTCCGGATTCGGCAGCGGCATGTACTCGCGCACCGGTTTATCGAGCGAGAGCAAGCCTTCGTTCACGAGTCCGAGAAAGACGTACGAGAACACGGCCTTTGTTAGAGACGCTGCAGCGTACACAGTGTCCGGCGTCGCGCGCTCGGCTTCGCCCGCGCGGCGCACGCCGAGTGAGCGCGTCGTGATCTTGTCACCATCGACGATCGCGTAGCTCAGGGATGGCACATTCGCCAACCGCAGTAGTCGTTCGAACTCCTCGTCGCTATTCGGCTGCGACGGAGCAAAGCGAACGCGTGCATCGAGCGGCAACACACACGCACCGGCGGCGATGACGCCGAGCCGAGTGAGCGCTGAGCGACGGGAAATCTCGGAGGTCGAGTTGACGTCTAGCATGATCGTGGGATGTTATGGAGGAAGGTCAGTTCTGGTTTCGACACCCGGATTCCTCAAAAGGTGAGTACGTCTTGCAGCACCTTCACATAGCTCTTCGAAGTCATCGTCGCACACCGGGCGTCGCGATCACTGCGATCCTCACGCTGTCCGTTGGGATCGGCCTCGCGACGGCGGTTTTTACTGTCGCGGAGGCGTTGCTCATACGCCGGCTGCCCGTGCACGATCAAGATCGCATCGTGGTGTTATGGGGAGCACTGAGCGGGCGCGACCAGGTCAACTACCCGCTGTCGATCGATCACGCGCGACTCTTCGCCCAGCGAACGCGCGCCCTTAGCACCGTCGGCTTCTTCATGTACGAAGGTGCGACCCCGACTCTGATCCGCGAAGGCAACGAGCTCAGACGGCTGCGCGGAGCCTTGGTGTCGGGCGATTTCTTCGACGTGCTCGGCGTGAAGCCCGCGTTAGGCCGTTCCCTGCGACCGGAGGACGACACACGCGGCAGCGCGCCTGTGATGGTGCTGAGCCACGATGCATGGCAGCAGAAGTTCGCTGGCGATGCAGCGGTGATTGGTCGCCGAGTCACGACGCACTTCAGGAGCATGGAGTACACGATCGTCGGCGTTATGCCGAAGGGCATCGACTATCCCAAAGGCGCTGACTTCTGGGCGGCCGTTATCCCCGCGGTGCCAGAGCAGAGCATGCAGTACATGGGACTTCACATCATCGGACGGCTCGCGCCTGGCGTCACCCCAGAACATGCACGAGACGAGATCACCGCATTCTATCAACGGCCTGAAGCGACGGTGTGGCAGCGCACATTGCGCGGGGTCGTGCACACGTTGCCGCAGCTCGTTATTGGTGATACCAAGCCAGCCCTTCTGGCATTCGCGATCGCCTCGGCGCTGTTGCTGCTCATCACTTGCATCAACGTAGCGAATCTGCTGATGGTGCGGGGCCTAACGCGGGTGCGAGAAATCGCTGTTCGCTCCGCGCTCGGCGCGAGTCGTTGGCGCGTCGTCGGACAGCTCTTGCTGGAGAATGGGCTCCTGGCCTTCGCCGGTGCGGCGCTCGGCGCAGCCGTCGCAACTGCGGCCGTGCGCGGTTTCGTCGCCTACGCGCCGGAAGGTGTTCCTCGCATCAACGAGATCGGCCTGAACGCAATAGTGCTTACCGGAGCCATCGGCCTAACGGCGCTCGCGACCCTGCTTTTCGCGCTCGCGCCCGCGATTCTTACTTCGCGTGTCGAGCTACAGGACGTGTTGCGCTCGGACGCGCGGCAGACCGCGGCGCGCGGATCCCGTCTCGTGACCGAGGGACTCGTCGCGGCGCAGGTCGCGCTCGCGCTGCTGGTTCTTGCCGCCGCCGGGCTTGTGGGACGAAGTCTCATCAAGGTGCAACGCGTCGATCTGTCGCTCGAACCAGCGAACCTGCTGATAGCCGAGCTCGCGATGCGCGATAATCACTTCGACACGAGGGAGAAGCAGCTGGCGCTGCTCGACAGAGTGATGCACGGTCTCGAGTCCGTCCCCGGCGTGCGCGGCATCTCCCTTGCCGTGGCGGTTCCGTTCGGCGGCGGATGGGACGGGCGCCCGGTGGCGGAACGGCAAACGCCTGACGAGATCGCGGCAAATCCCATGATCAACATGGATGTCGTGTCACCAGAGTACTTCCGCACGTTAGGCATGCCCGTCTTGCGCGGCCGCGCCTTCACCGCGCAGGACCGCGAAGGTGCGCCCAAGGTCATCGTGTTGAGTGCGACGGCTGCAGAGCACTACTGGCCAGGCGCTGATGCGATCGGCAAGCGACTGATGATGGGCGGGGATCTGGCAGATACGTTCACAGTCGTTGGCGTCGTTCCCGATGCGCGCTATCGCGAACTGCGCGACGCACGTGCGAGCATCTACTTCCCAATCCGTCAGACGATCTTTCCTTTCGCCCCGACGATACTCGCCATCCGCACGTCAGCTGCGCCGTCCGATTTCGTTCCAACGCTGCGGCGGGCGATTCGCGAGATCGATCCCGCTATTGCTCTCTCGCAGGCCGCGCCGTTCACGACATTTCTGGACGGGCCTCTGGCGCAACCACGGCTGAATGCGTTCCTGCTCGTTGTCTTTGCTGCCGCAGGCGTCGCGCTCGCCGCGATCGGGCTGTTTGGTATCATGATGACAGCCGTGCGGCAACGCACGCGCGAGATTGGTGTGCGCTTGGCGCTCGGCGCGACGCCGAGCGATCTCAGGCGCATGGTGTTGCGGCGCGGTCTGTCGATCGCTGCTATTGGGCTGACGCTGGGCGTCGCCGGCGCACTGATGACCAACCGCCTGATCGCGGCGCTGCTGTATGACGTGAGTCCCGCCGACGCACTGACATTGGGAGGCGTGGCCGCGCTGCTCCTGGGCATTGCGGCGCTGGCAAGCGCGATCCCCGCGCGCTCGACGAGCCGCATCGATCCGGCCGACGCCCTGCGCGTCGAGACATAGCCGGCCCACGCATACGAAACGAAACAGCGTTAGGCGCCAATGACGCCTAACGCTGTCCGGGCGAAGGGAATGCCGTGCGGACTACCGCACCGCGACTCCCAGGATCACCGGCACCCAACGCAGGCTCTTGCCCGTCGCCGGAGCGACGACCTGGTCCGCCGAGACCTGATGGATCGTCGACTGCACGAACAGATACGTCGCGCCGAGGATGTGGAACTGCAGTCCAGCGCCGCCCGTGAAGCCGAACTTCGTCTCGGCATCGTCACCCGTGGCTCCGAACGCCTCGCCTAACGCGGACGACTGGCGGAAGTCCCTGAAGTGATAGATGCCACCGCCACCCATGACATAGAAGGTATGCGTCTTCGCCGAGTTGATCGGCATACTCAGGTTCGCCATGATCGTGGCCGAATAGACATTGGGATCCACGTTGCTACGGCTCGCGACGAATCGCCCGTCGTAGTTCTGCCACGCGAGCTCACTCCGCACTCCCAGCACGTTTCCTGTCTTTTGCCATCCGATCGGAACCGTCACCTGCATCCCCTCGATGTAACCGAAGTCGTTGAGCGTACCCATTGTGTACGCGGGACCCGTCCCGAGACCGACATAGAAGCCGCTGTTGCCGAACAACGAGCGATTTCGGAAGAGGATGAAGCGGGTGTTGAGCCGCTGCAGGGAGTCGGCGAGACGGCCGGTCCGTGCCGTGGTTGCGGTGAGCTCGGTCTTCACTGACGCCAGCTCCTCGCGCGCTGTTGCGAGTTCGCCACGAACGATATTGAGCGAATCGCGGAGCGACGCGATGAGACGATCTGTCGCGTCGAGTCGGGAGGCGAACGACACATTGACCCGCTCGAGCGAGTCGATCCGGGAGCGATACGACTCGGCCAGAGCCTCGAGTGAGTCGATGCGTTCACGGGTTGGAGCGAGCCGTACCTCACCCCCAGCGGTGCGGCGAGTGACTCCTTCTTCTGTTCGCGCCGTAGTCGCGGCGTCCTTGCGGACGGGTATGCGCTGCTCAGACGTAACGCGGCGTGTGGTGTCCTGCGCGTCGGCCTTCGCCGTGGCCAACAGCGTGAGCGCGACGGCAGTTGCGATCGCGCCCCCCACGGACCTGTGGATTTTCATTTGTGCGCCTCGCCAATTCATGGCACAGCGTGAAGTGTTTCGGTCGGCGGCCTAACAAGTCGACCCGTGTTCAGAACCCCGGAGCCGCAAAACTGAGGCCGCTACCAGACGATGGATGAGTCGGCCGATCTCTGCCGTGATGTGCGTCACTCTCGTTAGGCAGGCTCAGCCATAACGCGTCGCATGTCTAGCGAGCTGAGCTGCAAATAATTTGGCAAACTCGGCCGTGACGCTGTCGCCACAACTTGCTCGTACTTTCGGCGCCACATTGAATGCCTAACGAGAGCGCACGCACGCCGCGCGACACGCCTGCACCGCGCGGCGCAACAGCGCTCCCCTTGCACTTCTACAAGACGTTAGTAAGTTCCCCTGTAGAAGCGCAAGGGGACAACATGGACGCACGGCTCGACCTCCCGCAAGGCACACTGGATCTCCTCATCCTCAAGTCGCTGTCGCTCGGACCGCAGCATGGATGGGCCGTCTCCGAGCGCATCCACCAGATCTCGCAAGCGACGCTCGCCGTGCCGCAGGGATCTCTCTATCCGGCGCTGCATCGCCTCGAACGTCGCGGTTGGATCAAGGCCAAGTGGGGCGCATCAGACAACAACCGCCGCGCCAAGTATTACTCGCTGACGGCTCGCGGACGCGCGCAGCTCGAGACGGAAGAAGACGCGTGGAATCGTCTCGTGGCGGCCGTCGGACTCGTTATGAAGACGACATAACGACCCATGCTACAGGATCTCTGGAGCGATCTGCGCTACCGCCTGCGCGCGATCTTCCGCAGGGACGCCGTCGAGCGAGAGCTGGACGACGAGCTTCGCTTTCACGTCCAGCAGGAAGCTGAACGCCTGACGCGCGACGGGATACCGGCGACAGAAGCACGCCGCCAGGCCGCGATCGCCTTCGGTGGCGTGGAGCAGATGAAGGAAGCCACGCGCGACGTTCGCGGAACGCGGTTCCTCGAACATGCACTGCGCGATCTGGCGCACTCACTTCGAATGGCGAGTAAGCAGCCCGGCTTCGCGATCATCGTCGTGCTCTCGCTCGCGTTGGGACTCGGCGCCGCCAACGCCGCGTTCAACCTCACGTACAACGTGCTGTTTGCTCCGCTGGCGCTGCCGCATCCGGAAGAGTTGGCGGTGCTTGGCCGCGACGACCAGGGCGACCGCGACGTTGCCTTCAGCTGGAATGAATACGTGGCTCTGCGCGCGACTCCCGGCGTCGGGACACTTGTCGCGACGCGAGGGGCGAGCGCCATTAGCGTCGCGGCCGGCGCGAACAAGGCGCACATCAACATGTACTTCGTCGAAGGCGGATTCTTTTCGACGCTGGGCGTGCGACCATTGCGTGGTCGTTTGCTGACGCCTAACGATGACGAGCGACGGGTGCTGGCGGCCGTCATCTCGCCGGCTTTGGCCGAGCAGCTCTTCCCTGGCGACACGGCGGTGCTCGGCCGCACGATTTCGATTCGCGAAGTGCCGTTCACTGTTGTCGGAGTGACTCCGAAATCGTTCCACGGAATCACCTTTCCCGGCGGTTTTTCGGCAGCGATTCCGCTGGGCGCCGTCGCGATGCTGGGTCAGCAGCTCGGTGCCGGCCATGACAATCGCGGAAAGCCATACGGCATCGGCGATGATCGGCGCGGTGATGAGCCAATCTACACCATCGTCGCTCGGTTGGCGGTAAACCCGGAAGCTGCACGAGCCGCGCTCGCGATCACGTTCCCACGCTGCTGCGCTATCGACAGCGCAGGTGCGCGGCATCGCCTCGAGGTCATCGGCATCCGCAACGGGCTCTCCGGTAAGGGCGACTTCCGGAAAGAGGCACGCGTCGTTTTTGCGATGCTGCTGTCCGGCATCGCGCTGATTCTGGTCGTCGTGTGCTGCAATATCGCAAGCCTGCTTCTCGTGCGAGCGTCCGTACGCCAGCGCGAGATCGCTCTGCGCTTGTCGTTAGGCGCCTCCCGCGCGCGTCTTGTCAGCCAGCTCGTGCTCGAGTCGGTTCCACTCGCGCTCGTGGGTGGCACGCTTGGTCTCGTTGTCGCGTCGTGGTGCACGTCGGCGCTCGTGCGTTCGCTTCCGAGCGACTTGAATGACCTGGGTGACTTCGTTCGCTTTCAGTACGGAACGGCGACGCTCGCCTTCACACTGGCTGTCACGCTCGCGTGCGCGATTGCGTTCGCGGTCTATCCCGCGATGCGCGCCACGCGACAGCAGCTGGCGCAGGCGCTCAGGCTGGATGCACGCGCTTCGCGTTCGCACAAGCAGGGAAACGTGGCTCGCGGCGCCGTCATCGGGCAGATCGCGTTCACGCTGGTCCTCGTTACCTCCGCGAGCCTCCTGGCTGCCTCGTTAGGCAACATCGCGCGCGTGGACGGCGGCTTCTCAACCGAGAACATCGCGCTGGCGAGCATCGAGCCGCGCGGCACACGCTACGAGCAGGAGGGCATCGTTCCCGTCTATCGACAGGTTCTGCAGAACGTCGGCGCAGTGCCCGGCGTGCAGGGAGCTGGCATCGCGACAATGGTCCCGCTCTTTGGTGGCAGCAATCAATGGACCGAGATCGATGTGCCAGGCCAGCCACGCACTTCGGATGGCGGACCGTGGATCCGCATCGTTTACATGACGCCTGGGTACCTCGACGCGACGGGCATCCGGTTGCTCGCCGGACGCGACTTTTCGGATGTGGACGGCGCGCGCGGAGAGCGAGTCGCGATCGCCACTGAGGGATTCGCGCGCAAGTTCGTGGGCGGCAGCGACCCGCAGGCCGCGCTAGGGCGTTCTTTCGCGCTGACGAGCGAGCGCGTGTCAACGCGCATCGTTGGAATCGCCGCGGACGCGAAGTACCAGGACCTCAAGTCCGTGCCCGAGCCGATGCTCTACATCCCGCTCGACCAGACGGACGGCGTGCAGGCCGGACAACTCGTCGTGCGCACGAATGCGGCACCCTCAAGCATCATGCGGCCCATCGTGAGCGCAATCGACGCGGCCGCACCGGGCATAACTGTGCGGCGGGTGCGAGACATGCGCTCGCAGCGTGAGGAGGTGATGACCGTGGAGCGACTCGCTGCTCGGCTGGCGCTATTCGTCAGCGCCATGGCGCTCGTGCTGTCCGCGGTGGGTCTGTACGGTGTTGTCGCGTACAGCGTGGCTAGACGGACGAGCGAGATCGGCGTGCGGTTGGCGTTAGGCGCCCGAGCGCGTGCCGTGCTTTGGCTCGTGGCGAGAGAGACCGTTGCGCTCGTCGCGCTCGGTGTCGGCACTGGACTGCCGCTTGCCTTCGCAGCAAACGGCGCGATGGGTTCACAACTTTTCGGCGTCGGCTCGCACGACCCATTTGCCGCGGTGGTATCGATCGCGTTGCTGGCGACCGTCGGGGTTGTTGCCAGCACGGTGCCGGCGCGGAGAGCAACACGCATCGATCCGAAGATTGCGCTCAACGCGGACTAGCGCCCTGTTGGGTCCAACCCGGTTACATCAACTAACGCTGTCGGACGCCAGATTTACGGTTGAAAGCTATCAGCAGCGCCTAACGACTACGATGTGAGCACTGACAGCTTCTTACTGCTCACTGGCGTCTGACAGCTTTTGTTTGCACTCATTGAATCACTGTGCACGCACTATCCACCTTGATGCACGTCGGGTCCAGCCGCGGCAGATTGAGTCGCGTCAACTCCTTGTTCACGGCCACGAGATCCGTCTTCCATATCTCATCCAGTCGCTTTGTATAGCCGGCCAGCTCGCGCGACAGGATCCCGAAGATCTCCGGCATGCCGGTCGTCGGGCGACCGTCTCCCTGTTCAGCCATCGATAACAGATTCGCGAGGCGGTTGTTCACCCTGATCGGGAAGTTGAGCGGATCCTGGCCGCTCTGATTGCGCACCTGATAGATGTTCTCTTCGACCGCCGACGTGTTCGTTCGAAGCGTGGCGCCAGAGTTGGCGAGACCAGCGTCGCTGGATTTCTTGAGGCGGTCATCCAGCTGCGCCTTCACGCGACGGATAGCGATGACGGCGCGATTCGCTTCGGTGGCCTTGTCTCGCACCATGCGCCCGAACTGGTACTGCGCGCGCAGATCAGCGTCAGTAACATCGGTGATCCACGGATTGCGCACGACGCGTACCGGCGTCGTCGCGGTTTTGCCGTCGGCCGTTAGGCGGACCGTGTAACGTCCGGGCGGAACGACGGGGCCGTTTGTGCTCGCGCCCCAGAGGATCATGCGCGGGAAACGCTCGATGCCCTGGGCTCTAAGATCCCACGCCAAGCGATTGAGCCCTCCAGCGATGGGCAACGGTTCGCCTGTCACCTGGCGCGCGATCCCAGCCGCTGTACGCATGGAGTCGATGCGCGCCGAGTCGGCCGCGGTGGCGTTACGTGGGAGCGAGTCGACTTTGGTCGTGTCGGGCTCGTACGTGCGCAGCACGGTGCCGGCGGAATCGAGAATCTCCAACTTGGCGTTCGCCGGCTTGCTCCTGAGCCAGTACGAGATCGAGACGCTGGGACCCGAGCGTATGCCGTTAGGCGGCGTGAACATGTGCGCGTCGGTGGCGAGTAACTCGGGTTTGTACTGGCGCAACGGCGCGATATTGTCCAGCACCCAGAAACCGCGTCCGTGCGTGCTGATCACGAGCTCGTTCCCCTCGACGATAAGATCCGATATGGGCACGTCGGGCAGATTGAGCGAAAGTGATTGCCACGATTCGCCATCGTCGTACGACACATACACGCCGTGCTGCGTGCCGGCGTACAGGAGACCTCGGCGCGCGGGGTCCTCGCGCACCACGTGCACGTACGCGTCGGCGCGGATGCCATTTACGATCTTCGTCCAGGTGCGGCCGAAGTCGTTTGTCTTGAAGATGTACGGCGTTAGGTCGTTGAGCAGCGGACGCCGGACCGAGATGTAGGCGCTACCCGCTGAAAACCTAGATGCGTCGATCTGGCTCACGCGTCCGAAGTCTGGCATCTCTTTCGGCGTCACGTTTGTCCATGTGGTACCACCGTTTCGCGTGACGTGAACCAGGCCGTCATCAGAGCCTGTCCAGATAACATTGACGTCGGTCTTGCCCGGTCCAACGCTGAAGATCACGCCGTAGACTTCAGGGCCGTTCATGTCTCCGGTGATCGGACCGCCCGATTTTCCCTGGGTCTCCGGAGCGTGCCTCGTTAGGTCGCCGCTCAGCGCTGTCCACGTCTTTCCGCCGTCCCGCGTGCGCCAGAGCCGTTGCGAGGAGACGTACATCGTGCGCGGATCGACTTGTGAGAAGATGATCGGGAACGTCCACTGCCAGCGTTCCTTGATTTCTGTCGACGGTTCACCGGAGTAGAACCACGGGTACGGATTCACCTCGCGCGAGACGTCCAGCCTCCGGTTGTACTTGTCGACGTAGTTGCCGTTGTTCGTGCCGGAGTAGAAGAGATCAGGGTCGAGCGGATCCGGCGCGATGTATCCTGGCTCGCCGCCACCCGCGACGTACGAGACGCGCATACCGCCTGACGTGGGGTCTCCCTGCGCTGGTCCACCACCACCGCCGCCCCCAAAACCACCACCACCTCCAGCGTTCCAGTTGAACGGCGTGCACAGCGTGCTGTTGTCCTGCTGCGATCCACAGACGTGAAACGGAATATGCTTCGTCGTTATGACGTGGTAGAACTGTTCCGTCGGGTAATCCTGCGCCGTCCAGCGACCGCCGGTGTTGGTCGATACGGCGCCACCGCCATCGTTCGCGACGACCAGGTGCGAAGCATCGTCGGGGTCGATCCACAGATCGTGAAAGTCACCGTGCGTGCCACCTAGTGTCCGCGTGGTACGGCCGCCGTTCGTCGAGCGGAAGAGTGACGTGTTCTGCATGTACACGACGTCCGGGTTTTTCGGGTCCGCGAAGACGTGCGTGTAGTAGAAGGCGCGCTGGCGGACCGCGCGGTTCTCGTTCACCAGCGTCCACGTCGCGCCGGCGTCGTTGCTGCGGAACAAACCGCCCTTCTCGTTTTCAACCAGCGCGTAGACTCGATTTCCGTCGCTGCCGGCGACCGCCACGCCGATGCGCCCGACCACCCCGTTAGGCATGCCCGGGTTGCGCGTGATCTCGGTCCAGGTCTCGCCGCCGTCGGTGCTCTTGAAGAGACCGCTCCCTGGCCCGCCGCTCGACATCTGGTATTCCTTGCGATACGCCTCCCAGAGCGACGCATAGACGACGTTGGGATTCGTACGGTCGATGGCGATGTCGATGGCGCCGGTGCTCGGGTTGCGATAGAGAACCTTGCGCCACGTCTTGCCGCCGTCCGTGCTCTTGTAGACGCCGCGCTCCTCGTTAGGCACGCTGTATTTGCCGAAAGCGGCCACGAAGACGATATTCTCATTGTACGGGTGGATGCGGATCTTGGAGATGCCGTGCGACTCGCTTAGGCCCGCGTGCGTCCACGTCTTTCCAGCGTCGCTGCTGCGATAGACGCCATCGCCCGGCATGATGTTTCCGCGGATGCAGGTCTCGCCCATGCCGATGATGACGAGGTCGGGATTCGTCTCGCTGACAGCGACGGCTCCGACCGATGCGCTGCGAATTTGGCCGTCAGTGACGGCCGCCCACGTCTCACCTCCGTCGGTCGTCTTCCAGAGGCCTCCGCCCGTCGCGCCGAAGTACGCCACGTTCGGCTGACCCTTCACGCCACTCGCCGCAATCGACCGTCCGCCGCGATCCGGGCCGATGTTGCGCCATTTGTATCCGGCGAGGAACGTTGAATCGACAGGCGCAAGTTCAGCCCCGCGCGGTTGCAGCGTCGCGCTTGGAAGCAGGACTGTGATTGCGGCAACGGAAACAGTGAACGGCAGTAGAGGACGCGGGAGCATGCGAGGGCTCAGGTCGGATAATTGGACGGCGCAATGTTGGCGGTCGCGCCGCGGCACGGCAACAGCGGCACGGCGGAACTGCTTCACCGCGGACTAAAGCGAACAAGAACTGCGACAAATACAATTCTCAGTAGTCATAACTTCCGCGTTCGTCCGCGGTGCGGCTTTTACAGGAGATGTACATGCACGATCTGCGAGCGCTGCTCGGCATCGAGCTGCCCATCATCCAGGCACCGATGGCCGGAGTTCAGGGGAGCGCGCTCGCGATCGCGGTGTCAAACGCCGGCGGACTCGGTTCGCTGCCTTGCGCGCTGCTGTCGCCCGAGCAAATGCACCAGGAGCTAGAAGCGATTCGCTCCGCTACTTCGAAACCGTTCAAAGTCAACTTTTTCTGTCACCGCGCGCCGGAGGCAAGCGACGCGCAGCTCGCTGCGTGGCGACAAACGCTCGCGCCGTACTTCGCCGAGTTGGGAGTCGACATGGATTCGATTCCGAGCGGTCCTGGACGCAACCCGTTCGACAGCGCGCAGGCGGACGTCCTCGAGAGATTCAAACCGCCAGTCGTCAGCTTTCACTTTGGCCTTCCGTCGGACGATTTGCTCGAGCGCGTTCGCAGGTGGCGGCCACGAATCATCTCGTCGGCAACGACCGTCGCAGAAGCGCTGTGGCTCGAGGCGCGTGGCGTCGACGCGATCATTGCACAAGGCATCGAGGCCGGTGGCCATCGCGGCATGTTCCTATCTGATGATGTGAGCACTCAGATCGGAACGTTCGCGCTGTTGCCGCAGATCGTCCGCGCGGTGAAAGTCCCAGTGATCGCAGCCGGCGGAATCGCGGATGCGGCAGGCATTTACGCCGCAACAGCACTGGGCGCGGCGGGCGTACAAATCGGCACTGCATTTCTACTTTGTCCGGAGTGCACAACGAGCGCGCCGCATCGCGCGGCACTCAAGAGCGCAAACGCGCAGCACACGGCGATCACCAACGTGCTCACGGGACGTCCCGCGCGCGGGATTGTGAATCGCATCATCCGCGAGCTAGGACCAATGAGCGCGGTGGCGCCTCCATTTCCGCTCGCGGCTGGAGCCGTTGCGCCGCTGCGAGCGCGGGCCGAGTCCAATGGCAGCGGCGACTTCTCGCCGATGTGGGCTGGCCAGAATGCGAGCGGTTGTCGAGAGGTACCAGCGGCTCAGCTAACACGAGATCTGGTAGCGAGCGTGGAAGCCATCTTCGACGTTTAGGGCTCAGCGCTGCTCGCGGTGCGGGCGTTTATGCGCTAGAGTCGCCTTTGTCATCACGCCATTCTGTGCAGGGTCATCCATGAAGAAGCTCGCGCTCATTCTCGTTGTGGCTTGCACGTCAGGCGCCACGCAGAACGCTCCTAACTCGGAAGCGGCACGGTGGGAGCAACATGCGCGCAATGTCACGATCATCCGCGACGACTGGGGCGTCGCGCACATCTACGGAAAGAGCGACGCCGATGCCGTCTTCGGTCAGATGTACGCGCAGGCCGAGGATGACTTCAATCGCGTGGAGACGAACTTCATCAATTCGCAGGGCCGACTCGCCGAGGCCGAGGGTGAGGCGGCGATTTATCGCGACCTGCGCATGAAGCTGTTCATCGATCCGGACAGCATGAAGGCGAAGTACGAGACGAGCCCCGAGTGGCTCAAGACTCTCATGAACGCGTGGGCGGACGGACTGAACTTCTATCTCTCGAAGCATCCGAACGTCGCACCGCGCGTGATCCAGCGATTCGAGCCCTGGATGGCGCTGACGTTCAGCGAAGGAAGCATCGGCGGTGACGTAGAGCAGGTGTCGGTGCCGTCGCTGCGCGCGTTCTACAGCAAGGAGCCGGGGAAGCAGGTCTCGCACTCGTTAGGCGAAGCGCAGGATCTTTATGCCGAGCCCGCGGGTTCCAACGGCATCGCGATCGCGCCGTCGAACACAACGGCCGGCCACGCGTTGCTCCTCATCAATCCGCACACGTCGTTCTTCTTCCGATCAGAAGCGCATGTCGTGAGCGAAGAAGGACTCAACGCATACGGTGCCTCGACGTGGGGACAGTTCTTCATTTATCAGGGCTTCAACGATCGCGCCGGCTGGATGCACACCTCGAGCGGCGTCGACAACATTGATTACTACACCGAAGAGATCGTACAGAAGGCGGACGGCTATTACTACCGCTACGGGAAGGAAGAGCGTCCAGTCACGACGGCGAAGATCACGGTGCCCTACAAGACCGATACGGGCATGGGACAGAAGGAATTCACGGTCTATCGCACACATCACGGACCGATCGTGCGCGCGCACGACGGCAAATGGATCAGCGTTAGGCTGATGCAGGAGCCGGTCAAGGCACTCACGCAGTCGTACTCGCGCACCAAGGCGAAGACGCTCAGGCAGTATCGCGATGTGATGGAACTGCACACCAATTCCTCGAACAACACGCTTTACGCCAATGCCGACGGCGACATCGCCTACTGGCACGCGAACTTCGTTCCCAAGCGCGATACGCGCTTCAACTGGAACGAACCGGTGGACGGCAGCAATCCCGCGACGGAATGGCAAGGTGTGCATTCGATCGACGAGAGCCCCAACGTCTTCAATCCGCCCAGCGGCTGGGTCTACAACACAAACAACTGGCCCTACTCAGCGGCCGGACCGAACAGCCCAAAGCAGAAGGATTATCCAGCCTACATGGAGCGTGGCGGTGAGAACGCGCGCGGCATTCACGCCATCCGTGTGCTTCAGGACAGGAAGGATTTCACGTTAGGCACGCTCGTCGGCGCGGCGTACGACAGCTATCTGACGGCGTTCACCGAGCTGCTGCCGCCGCTGCTAAAGGCTTATGACGCTGCGGCGTCGAGTAGCCCGCTCATCAAGGCGCAGCTTGCCGAGCAAATCGACGTGCTGCGAAAGTGGGACTACCGTTGGTCGGCGGAATCGGTGCCGACATCGCTGGCCATCTTCTGGGCTGATACGCTGCAAGCGACAATTGCCGCCGCTGCTACGCGCGCTCGCATGTCGGCGTACGACTTCGCTATCCAGAAGGCCACGAATAGTGACAGACTGAAGGCACTCGCCGCCGCGTCGTCTAAGCTCGCGGCCGACTTTGGCAGCTGGAAGACGCCGTGGGGTAACATCAACCGCTTCCAGCGCCTAACGGGCGATATCGTGCAGCCGTTCACTGACAGCGGGCCGAGCATTCCGGTGGCGTTCACCTCGGCGCGCTGGGGTTCGCTCGCGTCATTTGGTGCGCGACCGTATCCCGGCACGAAGAAGTGGTACGGCACCAGCGGCAACAGCTTCGTCGCTGTGGTGGAATTCGGCGATAGCGTGCGTGCGCGGGCAGTGACAGCCGGCGGCGAGAGCGGCGATCCCAAGTCGCCGCACTTCAACGATCAGGCGCAACGGTACGCGACGGGTGATCTGCGCGAGGTGTACTTCTACAAGTCACAGCTCAGGGGGCACACCAAGAGGGAGTATCATCCCGGGAGCTAACTCGATGCGGACGCGTTCGCACCTATGGCACCGGGGTTGACAGCGGGGCCGTGCTGTCGCAGACGAAAGTAGCGAGGAATCGCACAGGATCCTTCGTGCTCGCGTTGGCAGAAACCGCGTGCACGCCGTTAGGCGGTTCGTAGAAATTCTCGCCGGCGCGATACGTGGCCGCCGTGTCTCCTCGCACCTGTGAGCGCAGCGCGCCCTCCAGCACGTAACCGAACACAGCACACGGATGGCTGTGCGCGCGTGAGGCGCCGCCAGGCGGATAGCTGACTTCGATCAGCTTCACCTCGAGGCGTTTGCCGTTCAGCTCCGGCAAGGACTGCGAACGGACGATGCGTGAGCTCGCCGGCGGCGGTGTTGTGGAAGTTGCCGCGGCGACCCGCGGCGGCGTTGACTTGCATCCCAGTGCTGCACCGCAGGC
>Ga0187892_10002252_pt1 | contig 39818 bp, 45 predicted proteins | sample MA1701073metaG_FD_139345 | JGI IMG/M metagenome (GOLD analysis project Ga0187892, IMG submission 139345) | Bio-ooze microbial communities from a basaltic lava cave in the Kipuka Kanohina Cave System on the Island of Hawaii, USA - MA170107-3 metaG ... | reverse complement strand
TCAAGCGCTCTTTGGTCTCTTCTGAGAGCGGACAGGGCGAGCTACTGCTCGCCCCGACGTGTTCAGTGCCACGGCGGCTCGAATGAGCACCTTCAATGCCTTTTCATCAATCTTGTCGCCCTCATGGAAATCGATGGCACGCCTGGTGTTGCCTTCGAGGCTGGAGTTGAAGAGGCCTGATGGATCCTCAAGTGCGGCCCCCTTGGAAAAGGTCATCTTCACGACGTTCTTGTACGTCTCGCCGGTGCGGATCAATCCGTCGTGAGACCACACCGGAACCCCTCTCCACTTCCACTCCTCGACCACCTCGGCGTCGGCCTGCTTGATGAGAATTCGGACCCGAGCGAGCGTCTCGCCCCGCCAATCACTCAGCTCCTTGATTCTCGCATCTATCAGCTGAGAGGGAGAGTCTCCTCCTTTTCCTTCCTTCGAGCCGCTCTTCCTCTTCTTCATGGTTGTTGTCGCTCGCCCGTCACTTGAGTATCGCTAGTCAGCACTTGGTACCATCACATCTCGTTTCCATCAGGGTCTTCATTTTCAAACCGCAGTATACGAATCAGAGAGTCGGGTCCAAGGTTATAAGTCCATTCATCAACGTTCACCGTGACCTTCTGCTTTGTCAAAGGATCGACATTTTTTATAATAGTTTCCTCGTGGCTATCTTTCAGGTTAGTCTCACCGCATTTGATGATCACCTCTGCCTTTGTGTCTCCAGTGGAGACAACCCGATTGCCACATCGAAATGAATCTGCCTCTGCTCTTGAAAAAACAAACACCCCCAGTAACAACACACTTACGAATATCACTCTTCTCATAACATCACCTTCCCTTCAATCAGCCTAGCCTGACCCCGTCACGTCATTCAACGGAGCCAGTTCTCGATCGACAGCCCCGGAATCCGTGAGAAATGACGGGTGTTTCCGGTCACCAGGGTCAGTTGCCGTATCAAGGCGACGGAGGCGATACGAAGGTCCGGCTCCGAAACCGGCGTCCCGGCCCGCTCCAACCGTGCTCGCAACTGTCCATAGGCTCGGGCGGCCGCTTCGTCAAACGGCAGGATCGTAATATTCGGCCAGACCAGACGGTCCAGCTTTTCTAAGAAAAAATCCGGGCGGGTGCTGCGATAAGCGCCATAAATCATCTCGCCTACTGTAATCGTCGAGGTGAACTGTTGATCGGGAGGAACAGCCGCCACTTTCTTGATAAGCCCGGAAGGCGGGTTTTTGATCAGAAGATGGCTGATCGTATCGGTGTCGAACAGATACACTAACGAAGCCTCTGGACCCTTCGGTCTTTAGATTTTCGGCGCGCGGAGTAAAGATCGGCGACAAACTTATTAGGCCGCGGATAGTCTTCCCAGGCCCCGACGGCAGCCAGAAGCCCCCGTTTCCCGTTCTTCTCGGGCAACGCCTCAATCTGTCTCAGCTCGTCCACGTTCACCAGGGCCGCGACCGCCTTTCCCCGTCGCTCAATGATGTACCGCTCCTTCTGAAGAGCCACCCGGCTCGTCAGCTCCGAGAAGTCCCGCTTCGCCTCCGCCACGCTTACCCTCTTCGCCATGACCGCACCTCTCTTCTGATCCTTTTATTCTGTCATTTTGACATAATGACATTTTAACCTTAAGACCGCCTTCCTGTCAACCCCTCATGCCCGCAGCAGTATCCGTGATGGCCCTCGTCACCCCCGCGCGCGGGGCAAGAGATGGGCTGGGGTTAAGAAAATAAATCCATCCCTGTTTTTTACGTCATTCCGGCATCCTGGCTGTTAGCATGGATCCGTCATTTGCTTTTATGCCACCCCAACTTGAAGTCACAATTTGTGACCTCAAGTTAGAAAATTCTACATCAGATAGATGCTTCTTGACGCCCAAGAAAAGAAGTTATACAATGTATTCACATTGAGATATGACATCGGAGGCAACCATGATCAAGCGTTTAACCAAACACGGGAACAGCCTGGCCCTCGTCATTGACCGGGGCGTGCTGGATCTCCTGGAAATTGATGCCGACACTCCACTCACAGTGACCACCGACGGCCAATGCCTGATTGTCTCTCCTGTCCGCGATGCCAAACACATCAAAGCGTTTCGCGCCGCCCTGAAGGGAGTTAACAAACGCTACGGCCGGGCTCTCAAACAGCTAGCCGACTGACCCGTGGAACCGATCTTTCTGAATCTGGAGGAAGTCCTTCAGATTCACGCCGATCAGATCGGACGATACGGGGGAAGCCAGGGCATCCGTGACCTGGCCCTTCTTGAATCGGCGGTGGCCATGCCTCAAGCTGGTTTCGGTAGTCGCTACGTGCATGCCGATCTTTTTGAAATGGCTGCGGCCTATCTCTTTCACATCGTCCAGAACCATCCCTTTGTGGACGGCAACAAGCGTATCGGTGCCGCTGCAGCATTGGTATTCCTGAAGCTCAATGGCGTTACCATTCACGCCACGACCGCCGCCCTGGTCAAGACCGTCCTCGGTGTCGCCCAGGGCAAGATTGGAAAAGCCGCTACGGCCGATTTCTTCCGGAAGGGATGCCGTAAATAGATTACTGTACAATGGCTCCACTTTCCATCCCCGCGCACGGGGCAAGAGATGGGCCGGCAGTGAAAAAATCTGTCTTGCTTTCCGTACTCAAAAGCCAATAAGCCAAGCCTGACCTTGTTATGATGTCCTGCAAACTACAGATCTCCCTTGAAGGCCTTATCAAGAACACTAGGCAGCATTGCATCCAGTTCGGCAGCGGTCTCGGCTTGCAGGCACTTCAGCGCGTCCACTTCCGCTTGCAACGCGTCCAGCGCGTCCACGATCCGGTGTTGCTCGGGGAGTGGAGGAAGCGGTACTTCTAAATCGCGCAGATCGCCTAGAGAAATATTCGGTCGAGCAGTCTCCACCTTACCACCGTGGATCGCGTCTTGTGCAATAGGGTTGAGGAGGTAGTGGACCAAGAACTCAGGGAGCAGCGTCTCTGACTTTGGAGTAATTACGGCAACAGCTTGGTTGACATTGGCGGCTCCTAAACCCTCCGGAACTGAACATGCGCGTCCGATTGATGCTCCGACCAAATTTATCAGAACATCACCGGCGTGAAGTTGGGACCGGGACAGCTTGTTGTGAAAAGCTTCAGGAATATGGGCCGCGTTCCGCGCATCTAAAATGCCCCATAACACATTCTCGCTACGGATGAATAAGGGTCCGTCTCCTTGATAGGTAAAACCTTGCCATTCGGGAGATTCGCCTTTGGTGATACGTTTAGTTAGGTCTCCCAGGCGTGACATGCCAAACTGATACGCTGCCGCGCCGAAGAAGGGCTTTTGGCCTGCACTCCTAAGCGCCTCTGCCTCTTCTGTTGTCTGCTGGCGGAGGGTGCGGGCTTCTTCGATCTTGGCGGCCAGTTCCTCGATTCGGGCTACAATTCGCTGCTGCTCTGCCAACGGTGGCAGACGGAAGCGAACGGTTTCGAGCAATTCCTGTGGCTTGAGATACTGGCGATTCGTAGTTCCGAGACTTGCTTGCGTCAATTCATCAGCAACTGTAGGTAATTGGAAGAAGAACTGTAGGAAGTTCGGGTCAATGACCCCGGTGTCTATGTCGGCCAAACACATATTTAACGATGCAAGACACCCCGCGTGCTCTCCACGTGTGACACCGAACGCGCCATTCTTGGTATCAACCTTACACCACATCAACTGGTTTGCCGCTGCTCGTTGATACTCGCGCATCGTCAAGTCGCTACCACGCACAGTGCGCTTGATAGCAACTCCGCCGCCGCGGTTTGTGACTCCCAGTATGCGGTACTCTTCAAGGTCATCTATTTGAAACCGGGATTCCTTATTGATACGAATCCCATACGCGAGTGGTCTGACAGGCCAATCTCTTTGACTGGAAAGTGACTCAAACATTGGACGTTGACAGAGCCTTTCGGATGTTTGTCATAATTTCGGTAATGCGCTGCTCTTTCTTCAGGATGTCTTCCACCAGTTGCTCCGGGGGCAGGTGCTCGAAGTCTTGTTTGCCATGTGGGTTTTTTATATCCAGGTTGCAACCCTTGGACAAGACCTCGGAGGCAGACACTTTCCAGGCCCGGTCATTTTCCTCGCGCTTATTCCACCAGGCCAGACAGGGTGCAAACTCTTCATACTGAAGGGGCCGTGTTTTGGTGTATTGCTTTCTTCCTTCAGGAAGCGGATGCTCATAGTACCAGATCTCCTTTGTCGGGCCGCTTCGATCGAAGAAAAGCAGATTAGTGGGTATCGATGTATACGGAGCGAAAACACCATTGGGCAATCGGACAATCGTGTGGAGATTAAATTCCTTAAGTAGCTCTTCCTTGATCCGGGCACAGACTCCATCACCAAAAAGGGTTCCGTTCGGCACAACCACACCCGCCCGACCTGCCTGCCGGACGGGCAGGCCGGGTTTGCCATGCCGTCTCAATTTACGCATGATAAGTTGAAGGAAAAGAAGCGCCGTTTCGGAAGTCTGTTTGTCCTCCGGGAAGTTCGAAAGGATCCCCCGTTCCTCCTCACCACCAAAAGGAGGATTGGTCAGGATGATATCCACCCGGTCTTTCTCGCCAATCTCATGCAAGGGAAACCGTAGGCTGTTCCCTGGATCTATTTGCGGCGACTCAAGACCGTGCAAAAGAAGATTCATTTGGGCCAACAAATAAGGGAGAGATTTGGCTTCGCCACCAAAGATACTTTGGGTTTGAAGAATCTTCCGGTCCTGAACCATCTTGCACTGTTTTTCTAGGTGGTTGAAGGCCTCCACCAGAAAACCACCCGTGCCACAGGCCGGATCCAGAACGGTTTCACTCAAACGGGGATCTGCCACCGCCACCATGAAACGCACGACGGGACGAGGGGTGTAAAATTCGCCGGAGTCTCCGGCCACATCCCGCATCTCTTTAAGCATCGATTCGTAGAGATGTCCCAGTGTGTGGATTTCTTCGCTGGAGGTAAAGTGGATGCTGTTCACTTTGTTGATGACATCTCTCAGAAGATAGCCATTGATCATCCGGTTCACTGTGCCCTTAAAGACCGTCGCGATCACGTCGCGGCGATCATCCCCATTGGCACTGTGGAGACTTCTCAGATAGGCAAAGAGACCGGGTCCCTTGGTCCCATCGGGACGAATAGCCTCTTCGTTATTCACAAAAGCGATCAGTTCATCCCCCGTGATGCCTTCTGGCTTTGCCGCCCAGTCGCGCCAGCGATAAGGAGGCTCAATCGCAGGCCGAAACTTCTTGCCGGCCATCTCTGCCTCCTGCTTACGCATCTGTTCCATGTCATCCAGAAATTTTAGAAACATGATCCAAGTAAGCATGGGTAGCCGATCAATGTCACCATTGAGGCCCTTGTCCTTGCGCATGATGTCCCGAGCGGACTTGGTCAGACTACCGAGTTGCTGAGCAGTGGTCAGTTGCTGATTGGTTCTTTTTATTGCACGCGCCATCTTAGACGGTTCTCCTATACATAGGTAGAGATTCCTAATTTACTCCAATACTCTGAGATATAATCGTAAGCGGTCTCGATAGTATTCAGCCGGAGACCGTATTCTGCCGCTAGTGCTGCATACTGTTCACGCCAGCTCTGTGGAGGTGGATCCAGCTTTAGTGGCAAGGGGTGTGTTGCCCGACGGTCAAAAGTCGCATGGAGTGCCCGAAGCACTTTCTCCTTTGGAGGAAGGCCCTGTTCGATTAAAAGGACTATATCAATTAGGTCTCGGTCTCTGGAGTTCTCCCTTTCCCGTGGCAGGGTATAGGCATGGATTTTTTCAGCAAATTGTTGATCCAGAGGCAGAACCGCAATGCGGGCAGGGGGAATTTCGGCAAAGCTCAGAAGTTCATGACCGGTGATCCACTCTGGCTCAGTGATGATGGTATCTCCGAGCCCTATATCGAGATTAAATCGTGCAAAAATACGCTGATCCACCCTCACTTCTACCTGAAAGCGCATCCCACCCAACGGCGCTGCCCTCAGATCGGAGGTTTGCTCTCCCAGAAGGAAAACAAACCAATCGCGCAGGTCTTTGTCAAGCTCTTCCTGTATCCATTCCCGGATTGCCTGGGCCTGACTTTTTCCTTCAGGGGTCATTCGGGTGGGATCAGGTATCGAGAGGTCGACATCTCTGGTTGCCCGCGCCAGATTCTGGAAGCGAAGCTCGATCGCATAGCCGCCCTTGAGGACCCATTGTGGATGTGGGTTTGTAAAAAGACGTGCAAGCAGACGATCAAAGGCCACCCGACGGCGCAGGCGCACCAGATCGATACCCTGATTTTTGGAAATCTGATTCAGCCGCTCTTCAAGCGATTGTCTGAATGCACCGGCTGTTTTGTACCTAGGGTTGGGCACTACTTGACCTCTGCATGTTCTATGGTTCCCATAGCAGCCTTAAGTCTGTCCCTGGTCCCCTTCGGGAGTTCGCTCAAAAGAAACTGCTTATTCCATACCATCCCGCGCTTGAGCGCATCACGAACCGCACTCTCAAGAAGATCCTGACTGAGGGAACTATCGGCTACATCGAGGAGAGTGCGGAGTGGTGTTGTTACATTAAAACCATGGTGGCGCTCAATGTCATGAGGATCAAGACGCGCTGTGTGAAGAACACATCCTCCAGATGCCTTTTTCCTGAAGCCCGGTGGCACGGTGAGGTGAATTTTTCCGGGCATGGCATCGCCCAGTTCGTGAATGGCAAGGGCGGTGTCGTGAGAGACAGTCGCCTGAAATTCACCTCGTCGGTTACGACTCCAGAACGACCAGCGGATAAGGTCTCCACGCTCGCTTTCGGGATAGTTGCGGAGCCGGTACACACCATGGTCGATATACATCCAGTTGCCCCGATTCTTATGGTAATTTTGTTGGCGATACGTGTAGCCAACAGAGAGAGCCTGAGCAGCAGTGAAATAACCCCCCTGCTCTCGCACAATTTCCATCAGAACTCTTTCTGTTTCTCTAGGGTCTCTTTTCATATCACATAATCCTTACATTTAATGTAGGGATTATACAATAATTAGATCTGGAATGTCAAGTTAATACAAAAAGCTTACATTAAATGTAAGTTTTTTACAATATATTTTGCTCCAATTACAAGAAAGTTAAATTAAACTTAAGGATTTTGCGAATCAAGCGGCGTATAGTAGTGTCTGTAATTCGTTGACGGCTTTTCTGAGCCGTTCGGGTCCCCCAAAAAAGCCTGCAATCTCCACCACATTCCCATGATTTGAGATGGGCGGTACTTTCAACACATCGGGGATCACGAACTGGGCTGTACCGTGTTCAGCGTATTTGTCTAAAAGATCATTCAGTACAGCCCTGGCCTTTGAACCATATTGGTCAAAGAAATCCTTTTTCTCCTTCCGTAATCGGTCGGCACGTTCGCGCCGGGTACGAAGGGGTGCGTTGAAGGCTACATGGCAGAGCAGGTCAAAGGGATCGGCATCAGGCTGGTTTGTAGCCGCCGCAAGCTCATCAAAGTCAATCCCTCGCTCTGCAAGTCGATGAATAATCTCTGCGCGTTTTTCAGGATTCGCCCATTGTGCACGCAGTTCAGCAGCCGACCTGTATAATGTTCGGACCTTCTCTGCCGTGTAGTCCGTAAATTTAACCACTCGAAGTTGCCTACCATCCGGATCCAACTCATAAACCAGGTGTGCTGCAATTTCTACGTGGCCTTCATCAAAATAAAATTTGCGCCGGTCTTTTTCTACGTCGTCACTGATGATGGGGTTGTCTTCATCGGTCCAATTCTCAGGATAGGGTTCAGGTTGGGGTGTATCCACTTTTTCGGTTCCCGGAACAGGTTGTCCGTGATCATCCACCTGGACTTCCGTAATGCTCACTGGATCTCCGTCAAATTCAGGGTCAGCGAAAAGACGCGTGGCACTGCCCGTGTAGTCCAGAATATTGAAGAACAGCTTTCCATAATCATCACGGACCCGGGTCCCCCGGCCGATCATTTGCTTAAAGTCTGTCATGGACTCGATGCCGCGAACCAGCACAATGTTCTTACAGGTGGGCACATCCACCCCGGTGGTCAACAGTCTGGAAGTGATCAGGATCACTGGTGAAGAGGTCTCCACATCTTGAAAGCGAGCTAGGTGCCCTCGACCGACCGCTCCTTCTTCTGAGGTCACGCGACAGACATAATCCGGATATTTCTGCGCAAGATCAGCATTGCAGTTATTCAATGCCCGCCTCATCTCATCCGCATGTTCCTGATCCACACAAAAGACGATGGTCTTTGCAAACCGATCCGTCTTCTTCATAAACTCAGTGAGATGGCGGGCAATCGCCTCGGTGCGGGCTTTCAGTGCGACGACCCGTTCAAAATCCTTGGTGTGGTACTCTTCGTCAGGGATCTCACGGCCATACCGGTCAAGGTCTCCCTTGCTAGGCCGCCAGCCTGCGGCGTCATAGGTGGTGATCACCCGGTGCACACGGTAGGGGGCGAGAAAACAGTCATCAATGCCTTGCCGCAAACTGTATTGATAAATTGGGTTGCCAAAGTATCGGTAGGTGTCTCGATTATCTTCTCTCAGTGGTGTTGCGGTCATTCCAAGCTGGTAGGCTGGCTCAAAATATTCAAGGATCTCTCGCCAATTACTCTCATCCCGTGCGCTTCCTCGATGGCACTCATCTACGATGATGAGATCAAAGAACCCTGGATCATACTCTCGATAAAGTCCCGGGCGATGCTCATCTTTTGCAATGGCCTGATAGATTGCAAAATACATTTCCCGCCCCTTGTTGACCTCCCCATTTTCAATCTTCCACCGGGCATCGCCGAATGGTGTAAAAATTTTATCCTTGGGGTCATCCACCAAAATATTGCGATCGGCCAGATAGAGGATTTTAGGCCGTCGGTATTCGCCGGTACGATTCCACCGGTAGGTCCAAAGTTTCCAACAGATCTGAAAGGCGACAACGGTCTTTCCTGTCCCGGTGGCCATGGTGAGCAGGATCCTAGGCTTTCCCTGCAGGATGGCCTGGACCGAGCGGTTGACTGCAATTTCTTGATAATAACGTGGGCTTTTACCTGAAATATGATTGAATGGCGCCAAAAGACGTTGCACAGCTGTCTGATCATTAAGGCCTTGAGCTGTGCAGAGCCTGGACCAGAGTTCGTCAGGGGTCGGAAATATAGTCAGCGCCCGCTCCATTCCAGTTAAATAGTCGAACTCAATGATGCCTTCGCCATTAGTAGAATAGACAAACTTCAAACCCAAGATCTCGGCATATTCCTTGGCCTGCTGTAGGCCGTCACCTGGTGACTTGTGATCCGGTTTGGCTTCGATTACCGCGATCGTGAAATCTCGCGTGTAACGCAATAAATAATCAGCCCGCTTCTGAGACCGCCTGCGGATTTTATTCCCAACAATGACAATGCGACCATCTGTGAAAGTCCTTTGCTCAGTGAAGGAGTGTGGCTCGTTGTCCCATCCAGCCTGGATGAGTTTTGGAAGGACATATTTTCGACAGGTATCGGCTTCACTGCTCATGCAGTCATTGTTATTTTTAGCCAAAGATACAGAGTCAGGCTTACATTCGACGATTAGCCACCCCCCGCCTGTGGTAGGCCTGACAAAGCATAAGTGGGGATACTTAAAACCAGTATAGTGGAAAAGCCAAAAAATCTCAAGATTTTCTATGGATATGAGAAAAAAGGGTGGGAAGTACAAATAATTGGGAGCATTAGAGCATTGGAGCTGTAGACTGCATTCTCGCCCCAGGGAATGCTTTGATCTAATGCTCCATTGCTCCACTACTCGAATGCTCTGAATTTTTGCAGAGCAAAAATTCTGCCGAGGGAGAGATTCGATCACGCACTGCGCCATCAGCCAGCACATCTAAAAATGCTTCAACCGGCCTCGTGCAAAACTTCTCACTTCTCAGACCGCCTTTTTGCCATAAAAAAGGCCGCCGTTCCAATCCCAAAACGGGATCAGATCGGTGGCCAACGCTACTCCAAAAACATTCCATTTAAAAACTGCCGTTAATCTATGAGCCAGAGTTCACATTTTTTAGGTTCCGGCCCTATAACCCTATAACCGATGACAACACCATTACTAAAGTAAAGCTCGGCCATTTCCAGCTTTTTGTCGTTTAATAAACTGCCAAGCGTATTATCCAGCACCTTGCAGACCTTCCTAGAACCATCATAAGTGCCACCTGTAACCGCTTCCAGCTTTTTGCCCATATGATTAAGCTGCAATGATCCAAGATCGCTAAGCTGTTTCAGATGTTCTCGAAGGTCATCCTTCTGTTTGGAAAGGGCTATGGATTCACCATTCACGAACGTGTCGTCTAGCATCAGTTCATCCTTTTTCATTTCATTGTTTCATCCCAATATTACTTGCTACCGTGGGTCCCAACTGGTGTTAAGCAGCCTTTTTATAACGACGCGCCATCATCAGTTCATCCGCCTGCTTGACCCTGGGTTTCATCACTGAACCATGATCTACCATACCAAAACCCAATTGAATCATCCCCACTGTTAACCCTACTAATGCTGCAATAGCCAATGCCACATTACTCCAATCCCACATGAAATGTTCCTCCTTTTTAAGTTAAAAGAAACCAAGATCTTTTCCTTCGCTCAGAGCTCGCTGCCGGCTGGCGCGCACCCCAGCACCAGCCGGTATAGCGACCCATTTGTCTAGTTGCTCTTGTGCATGGACTCGTCGATGGTCATGTTGTTGACCACGCTCTTCACACCGTTGATGTTGGTGACGAGCTTGGTGACGAGATCCTTCTCGGCGCCGTTCCCGGCCTTGCCACCCAACGTGACGATGCCCTCGTTCGTCTCAACCTTGGTGTTATTGGTACTGGTCGAACGATGAAACAGCAACGCCATTTTGACCTGGGCAGTGATGGATGCATCATCGATCTTTTCGCCCATCGCTTCGCCTGGTTTTTTCGAGGTCTTGGACACGGTCATCTTATTTTTGACATCTTTGACGCCTTCAACATCTTTGGCGTATTCGGTGGTCAGTTCCCTTTGGGCCTGGCTGTTGGCCTCGCCTCTCAAGGTAACAATGCCATCTTTGGCGTTAACCTCCGTTTGGCTGGCACTCACGTTCCGATTGAACAAGAATGCAGTTTTCACTTTCGTGATAAGCCACGCATCCGAGTTCTTGGCGGGGCGTTCACCTTTGAGCTCCAGTCGATTGTCCACGCTTTTGACTCCGGGCAGCCCGGTCACGGTCTCCTGAGCTAATGATTGGTGGAATTCGTCGGCGACAGTCCCCGTCAAGGTGACGACGCCATCATTATTGGATTGGATTTTAATGTCATTACCCTTGAGGTAGGTTTTGAACACATAGGACTTCTGGGCAGATGACTCGATGCGGTCATCGATCTCGGAAGCTTGCAAAGGCACGAAAGTGACCAACGCGGCGACCGCAGCCCAGATAATTGCTAGTGGATATAGCTGTCTCATTCTATTTTCTCCTTTTGTTGTTGTGTTTTTCCTCTCTTTTTTGAGAGGCATTTGTTTAGTTAGCCACATTATGCCTATCAAACAGATTAAGTTCTGGTCAAAAGTGCTCAGTTTTGAAATATTTTTATAGGACAGGCTGCTTCACGCGCGCCCTGGTCGAACAAATTGATTATTAATAGAAAACTAGTCGTGTAGAATGATATTGAGGAGGGAACTGTGAATTCGCAATCCGCCATTGTACTCAATCAAGCCCAGCTTCCTGAACTTATTCATAAAGAAACTGATTCTTGACCGAGTGGTGCCGACCATGTCTGCCAGAGTTTCCTGGCTGATCTTCGGAATGATAGGTTCAGTCTTGCTTTCTTTCCCAAAGTGGGCCAGCAACACAAGAACCCGAGCCAGTCGCTTCTCGCTGGAATTAAAGAGTTGATCCACCAAGTCCTCTTCAATCCGAATGTTGCGAGAAAGGAGATGGGACATGAAAAGCTCTGAGAATGTGGCCTCTTCATGGAGTACACGGATCATTGCGTTTTTTTCAATTCGAACGATGGTCGAATCGTCCATGGAGGTAGCGGTCGCGATTCGAACAAGCTGCCTTGCTAGACAGGCTTCACCAAAAAAGTCACCGCGCCCCAGAACCGCGACGATGGCTTCTTTGCCTTTTTGGGATATAACGGTAAGCTTGATCTTGCCCTCCAGGAGATAGAACACGGCATCCGCAGCATCTCCTTGCGAAAAAATGATTTGTTTCTTTCTGGACTTCAGAATCGTTTTTCCGCTGCCGACTATTGTGAGGAAGGTCTTGGGATCAAAAAGCATGGTTCGTTTGCGTGCCATTCGTGTGACCTGCTCCCTATTGTTGTACCAATTTTATGTTAACCCCATCACCGTTTGATCTGCCTCATTTATATTACAAAATTTGACCGATTTATTGTAGGCAGGGCATTACTCAAAATTTGCTTTAAAGGTTCCTGAAAACAGCCACAAGGTCACTTAACGAAGTGGAACTTCCCCGTGCATCGAAGGGAAAATTCACAAGTGCTTGATATTCTGGTGCCGAGGGAGAGATTCGAACTCTCACGGGCCTTGCGACCCTCAGGATTTTAAGTCCTGTGTGTCTACCATTCCACCACCCCGGCAGGTGAGAAACACTTTAAAGCCCTTTTAAAGCTCTGTCAAGACCTATGCCCGGCTGATGAGGACTTGAAGCCGGGGTCGGTGAGGAGGCCGTGTCGAAGGTCGTCCCATCCATGGCTTCGATGCCGGGACGACCGAGACCCGAGGGTCGCCGAGAACCATAATCGCAGGCGGGCCCGTGCCGAGGAACCGACTCCGGCTTCAAGTCCTTCTCGGCTCATCCTATCCCTTCGCTGCTCCAAGGCTTCGGCGCTGACCCGGTGTTAGGATGTGGGGGCCCGTGCGCCAACACAAAAAGAAAGGTGCTCCGATGCCCCCACACCCCGGCCAGTCACCAGCCGAGCCGGATGTCTGGCCTGCGATGCTCACGGTAGTTGAAGAATTATTTGGCTTGGGCTAAGATGATTGGGTACGTTAGAGGTGTTGATGAGGAAGGTAAAAAAAAGAATCCGGCATGAGTTCTCCAAAGGTGATAAGGCCGGACTATATAAAGCTATTTTTAATCGAAGGGACGTGAGAGGCCCATTTAAGCCCGACTCTATTCCCGACAAAGTTATTGCCAGAATCTTGAATGCCGCCCACCACGCCGGCTCGGTGGGGTTTATGCAGCCCTGGAACTTTATCTTGATCAAGGACAGTGCGGTGAAGAAACAAGTGAAGGCGCTGTTTGATAAGGCCAATCTCGACGCCGCCCAGGTTTACGAAGAGCCTCTGCGTACAAAATATCTCTCCATGAAGTTGGAAGGCATCCTAGAAACACCCTTGAATATCTGTGTCACCTGTGATTCGACTCGAGGGGGACCCCATGTCCTGGGAAGACACACCATTCCCGAGACGGATATCTATAGCACCTGTTGTGCGATCCAAAACCTCTGGCTGGCCGCCAGGGCTGAGGGAATCGGGGTGGGTTGGGTGAGTATCCTGCGCAATGAAGAGCTTAAGTCTATTCTAAAGATTCCATCCCACATTATTCCGGTGGCTTATCTGTGTCTGGGTTACGTGAGAGGCTTCCTAAAGAAACCTGAGCTGGAACTCAAGGGCTGGAGAAAGCGGGAAGCACTTGGGAAGCTGGTCCATTACGATCAATGGGGCCTTTTGCCGGATGGCGACTGGAAGTCTTTAAACAGCCTGATCGAAAGGATGAAAGATTAGCCTTCTGCCTGCTGGGCCTTTTGCATATACTCCAGGAGTGCTCTGTTCTTCTGCCCCAGTGTTTCTGTAAATTGAACACCCAAAGTATTACCGTCAATACCGACTTGCGATGCGACGACCGTCCCCCGCAAATGATCCTTAGAAATCTGCCCACCCGGATTGGTCCAGGTTAGTTCTAATTCTACCAGCTGGCCCACCTCCAAAAATCCCTCACTAAAGAGCCCCAATCCTCCACGGCCCAGGCTGGTCACATGGGCCTGAAAACGGCCCCTGGTTGCAGGAGAGCTCACCCATGCAGAGGCCAGAAAACGAACCCTCTCAAACTTTCGACGGTACTCCATCCCTCTCCCCCCTTATTCATTAAAAACCCAGAACCCACAACACAGAACTGTAGTTATGGCCTACTCCGAGCTTCCAAGGATATCATCGATCAAGGGCTTGTTATAGTCATGACAGTTCGCGCAGAGGTCGTAGATGACCTCATCAGACTTGGCCCGTCCCATCGAGTCCACCACTTGTTCCTCCATCAAATGTGATAGGCAACTGTTGCACAGGACCAAAAATCCCCTCGAGATCAAGACCTGGTTCATACATTGTCTCCTTAATTATACCTTAAACCCGTATTCGCATGAGGTCTTCAGCCGCCACAATCTCACCCTCGAACAGGCCTGCGCACTGGGCCTTGAGATTGTATTTCCTCCAGATGGGATCAAAGTGCGTCAGAACCAGCTTCTTCACACCCGCCTCTTGGGCTGCTTTACAGGCCTGGGAAGCCGTCAGGTGGTTTGTAGAGGCATGCTTTTCAGGGTAGGTGGCCTCTATAATGGCCAGGTCCGCATCCCGACACAGCTTTATGAGATCCGGACTGTAGGCTGCATCTCCCGAATACACCACGGTGCGGCCCTGATACTCGATCCGATAGCCCAGGGAATGAAGGCTGGGAGAGTGTTTTACGGGATATGCCCTCACCAGAGTTCTTCCGATTTGGATGTGGGGGCTACGACTCTGGCCCCCTCCGATTTCTTTTACTCTTACCTTGAAGGGGGCCTTTGAAAAACCCGGAAATGTCCGGAGAATGACATGGACCAGCTTACGGGTCCCGGTGGGGCCATACACGGCCAGATCCTCCCTCGGATTTGTCTTGGCGTCACAGACCTCATGAAAGAAGAAAGGAATGAATTCGCTGATGTGATCCGTATGAAGATGACTCCAGAAAAGATGGCATAACCGGTTGCGGTCAATCCCGGCATGAAGCATATTCATCAAAGCTCCAGATCCAAAATCAAAAAGCAAGGCGATGTCCGTCTGAACCAGAACACAGGCATTGGCACGACCCATCTGGGGTTTGGCTGCCCCCGAGCCTAAGATGATCACCTCCATCATGAAACTATTTTTTTGTAGCCTCCTCTCCACAAACTGGGTATAATGTGACCGCTTTAACCTTTTTACTCATTATAAAGTCGCCACGGAAGGATTGCAAGAATGAACACGCAGAACGAGCACCAGAAAATAAAAGACCCTCACCACATTGAGAAGATTAAGAGATTTTATGCCGCCATCTCCACCGTGGATATCATGGATTACCCCTATTTTAAGCTAATTTACAAATTGTTCGATCTGAGCCGAAAAGAAATTTTTGAACAGCAAAAATATGGTGGGCCCTTCAAACGAGTTCTGGACATCGGGTGTGGAACGGGTTATCACACGCTTCGCACTGCCCGGTTTTGTCAGGAGATCGTGGGATTGGATGTCTCCCCAGAGTCCATCGAAATGGCCAGAAAAGAGGCCAAGGAACTGGGGCTTTCCAACGTTTCTTTTGTTTGTGCAGACATTAATCATAATGGTTTCCCCGATCAGGCCTTTGACTGTGTGATCGCCTACGGGGATGTCATCGGCCATATTCCGGATTATAGACGTACACTGTCCGAAATCTCCCGAATCACCGCTCCTGGGGCCCTGCTCTCTTTTGACTGCGACAATAAATGGTATCTGGGACTGATCAGGGAGTATGAGGAACGCCGGCGGGCCCTGGCACAGCCCAGTGAGGGACACACCCGAACCTGGCACTTCCGCGGCCAACAACTGGACTTTAACACCTTTACACAAAAGGAATTAAAAAATCTCCTCTCCGCTAACCACTTCAGCCTGCTGAGGACTTACGGGTTTGATTTCTTCCCCTTTGCGATACGGGCCCCTGAACGTTTCCAGTTTTCTGAGACGATCGGATGGAAGGAACGGTCGGTGATGTTTCTCAACAGGATAGACATCGCACTTCGCCGTTTTTGGCCCATCAATCGCCTGGGATTCACAAAGATGATCTTTGCAAAAAAAGATTGAAAGCCTGTTGACTGCTTTTTTTCAGGAATGGGAGAAAGAGTGCGTGGAATCTTGATAAAGGTTCTGGAGCGTTTCCGAGCTATGAAAGGCGGCCACAAAGTATTTCACCAGAGCGGGATCAAGCTGGTGTTCAGCACACCGTTTTAGAATTTCTATGGCTTCCTTGGGCGTGACGGCTTTTTGGTAGGTGCGGTGAGTGGTCACGGCATCGTAGGTATCTGCAACCGAGATGATTCTTGAATAAAGAGGAATAAATTCTCCCTTCAAGCCATCAGGGTAACCCTTCCCATCCCATCGTTCGTGGTGAGACCGGATATAGTTTGAAATATGCGCCAGGGAACGAATCTGTGACAGCATCGTCGCCCCTTTTTCTGGATGCGTTTTCATCTCGATCCATTGCTCTGGAGTCAGGGGGCCAGTATTGTGCAAGATGGCATCCGGAATGGCGATCTTTCCCACATCATGCAGTATCGCCACATACCACAACAGTTCAATCTCCTGAGAGGATAATCCTGCCTTGTGGGCAATCGAATCTGCGTAAATAGCCAGCCGGCGGGCGTGACCGCCTGTATAGACATCCTTACTCTCTAAGGCCTCGGCCAGAGCCTGGATCACCTCAAAATGGGCCGATTTAATCTCTTGGGCCTTACTTCGGACCTCATCAAATAACCTGGCCTGTTCGATGGAGGTGGCTATCTCTGCCGCAAAATGTGTCAAGAGATCCAGATCCTGCTGACGAAATCGCCGTTTATTAGAAAGACTTGCAATGTTGAGGACACCGATAATTTGACCCTTGGCCTTCAAAGGGACACCCACCGAGGAAATGATCTTGTTATTCGAATAATCAGACCTTTTAGGTGTCACTAAGGGAAAATCATTCAACAGAAGGGCACGGCCTTCCTGGACAATTCGACCTGCGATCCCTTCACCTACAGATTGCCGAGCCGTTCCGATCAGATCGGGGCTCAGCCCACGGGCATCTTGAACCACCAGGGTCTTTCCATCAGGCTCCAAAAGCATAATCGAACAGGTATCCGCTCCCAAGAGATTGACCATAGCATCCAAGGTTGTTTTGTATATATCCCGCAGGTTTAAAGAAGAGGCCATCATTTCAGATACGACTTTAATCTGGGTCAAGGTGTGGCGTTGTTTACGTTGTTCCTGGGCCACCAGTACCCCGTAAAAAATGGTACAGATCAACAGAAAAGGGATCTGGAGCAGCAAGCCGCTGTTTTTCAGTACATCTAGACCATGGCTTTCCACAAGAAAGACAAAGTACAGACCGACCATGATCAACCCATTCCCCAGTACCGCACCGCTTCCTTTACCCAATGTGGTCAATAGGATAATGAGGAAATAGAATAAAAGCAGATGGCTAGCGGATAATTCTGTGAACATCATGGCGGTGGTGATGATGAGGGAATCTCCTACAATCAGGGCCATGTCCAGCCAGGTCCTCTCAAAAAAACGGGCAGGAACCCACATGAGTGCGACATTGGACAGGATGTAGAAAAGGATCAGGCCACTGGTTTCCCATGACCAGTCCAGTTTGCCTGTATGAAACAGTGTTAAATAGGAAAGGGCAATGATCAGCAACCATCTGAGAGAAACGATGGTTATCCTTCTGTCCCTAAACAAGGAACTGCTGATGGTTTCCACGATGAACTCCTCACCATTGAAAAACTATGTTAAAAGTATACCACTTCCTCTCTTTTTGTCAGTTGCATATGGGGGAACGATTGCACTGCTTAAATCGTTTTGATATATTAATCACCCATGGGACATGCATTCAATCGTTTCTCTCTGATGATGGTCGCCTGGCTTTGTATGGCATCTCTCGCCCTGGCTGCCTCCCCCCCTCCCTGTCAGCTTAAAGGGCCTTCACCTCCCTTCCCAAAGACCCGCCTGGTCTCTGTGGCAAAAGGGCTTAAGGCCCCTCTGGGACTGTTTCATGCAGGCGATGGAAACGGTCGGCTTTTTATTGTGGAGCAGCCAGGAACCATTCGGATCTGGGAAAATGGGAAACTGTCCAATAAGCCCTTTTTGGACATTCAGGATCGAGTGACCTCAGGAGGAGAGAAAGGCCTGCTGGGGTTGGCCTTCCACCCCAAATTCTCAGAAAACCGTCGCTTATTCGTCAACTACACCTCCCCTATTAAGGGCCTTCATACCGTGATCTCCGAGTTTAGAGTCGGTAATCAGCCAGACGAAGCAGATAAAAAAAGCGAACGGATACTGCTCACCATCCCTCAACCTTACTCCAATCACAATGGCGGGAACATTGTTTTTGGACCCGACGACAATCTATACATTGGGATGGGGGATGGCGGCTCGGCCAACGATCCCCACGACAATGGACAGAATCTTTCTACCCTGCTGGGAAAGATGCTTAGGATCAAGGTCGACAAAAAAGACGCAGGCAAGGCTTACACCGTCCCATCTGATAATCCCTTTGTCGGCACTAAAAATGCAGCGCCAGAAATTTGGGCCTACGGTCTTCGTAATCCCTGGCGCTTCTCTTTTGACCCTTTGACCAAACTACTTTATGCAGGCGATGTGGGCCAAAATGACCGAGAAGAGATCGATATTATTATCAAAGGAAGAAATTATGGCTGGAACATCATGGAAGGAACGATCTGTACGCCGGGAGTAAATCCCAACTGCAAAAAACAGGGGCTTGAACTTCCCATCCTGGATTATCCCCGTTCAGAAGGGATATCTGTGATCGGTGGCTATGTTTATCGTGGAAACTTGATACCCGGCCTGTGTGGTGTCTATATTTACGCCGATTATGGAAATGGCCGGCTCTTTGGACTCCGATACGACGGAACGGCAGTCACAGATCATCAAATTTTACTGGAAACCGGGCGAAGCATTACCTCCCTTGGAGAGGACGAACAGCGCGAACTATACGTGGTGGATGGCGCCGGAGAAGTGCTTAAAATCACTCCTGAAACCCAACCTTGATTCTTACTTAATCATCAAAGCGCTGTATGGCGAATAATCTTGCCTTCCACAAGATAGACCACCAGCTCGGCCACATTGGTGGCATGGTCGGCTACTCGTTCAAGATACTTAGCGACAAAAGTGATCCGGACCGATCGAGAGATGGTATGGGAATCCTCAACCATATAAGTCAAAAGCTCTCTAAAAATCTGGTGGGTGAGGTCATCAATAAAATCGTCATCCCGACAGACCTTTCGGGCCAGTTCCGCATCGTGATTCACAAAAGCATCCAGAGCTTCCTTGACCATACGCTGGGCATGCTCGGCCATTCTTGGGATATCAATGTAAGGTTTGAGTTGTGGTTCCGCATTCAGTTCAATGGCCCGTTCGGCAATATTTTCAGCCAAATCGCTCATTCGCTCAAGCTCGGTAGAAATCTTCATGGCCGTGGTGAGAAAGCGCAGGTCCTTCGCCATAGGCTGATGAAGAGCAATTAATCGCAAGCAGTCTTCGTCTATCTCCACATCCATGCTATTGACTCGGTGGTCATTGGTAATCACCTGGCGCGCGAGGTCCGAATTTCGATCCACCAGGGCTTTGATGGAGTTTCGGATCTGCTCCTCCACCAAGGCTCCCATTCGGAGAATCTTTTCCTTTAGGGTTTTTAGTTCTTCATCAAAATGTCGCTGCATGATCATTTCTGTCCTATCTGGGGGCCCGTGCGGCGACACAGAGAGAAAGTTCCTCCGATGCCCCCAGAGGCCCCGCGGCAGCTTCAGGCAAAGCCTGATCGCTGCCTTATCTTCAGTTTTCTCTTATCCGAATCTTCCGGTGATGTAGTCTTCCGTTCGACGATCCCTAGGATAGGTGAATAACTGTTTGGTCTCTCCGAACTCAATCAGATCTCCCAAAAGAAAGAACCCTGTGAAATCCGACACCCGGGCGGCCTGCTGCATGTTGTGGGTCACGATAACTATAGTATAATTCTTTTTCAAACCGAGAAGCAATTCCTCAATCCGCGCCGTGGCAATGGGATCCAGGGCTGAGCAGGGCTCGTCCAACAACAGAACCTCCGGCTCCACCGCCAGGGCTCGGGCGATACAGAGCCGCTGCTGCTGTCCACCCGAAAGGGCCAGGGCACTGTCGTGAAGTTTGTCTTTCACCTCATCCCAAAGGACGGCCTTTTTCAGGCTTTGCTCCACAATCCCATCAAGCTCAGTGCCTTTACGGACCCCCCAAAGCCTGGGGCCATAGGCCACGTTATCATATATCGACTTTGGAAAAGGGTTAGGTTTTTGAAAACCCATCCCAATACGGAAACGAATCTCAATCGGATCCATTGCCCGGTCATAGATATCCTGACCCTTGAAAAGAACCTGGCCGCTGGTCCGGAAGCCAGCAATAAGATCATTGATCCGATTCAGACAGCGAATAAATGTGCTTTTGCCGCATCCTGAGGGGCCAATAATCGCAGTGATCTGTTTTTCCGAGATGGACAAGGATATTTTCTGCAGGGCCTGTCGATTCCCATACCAGCAATTGAGGTCTTTAATTTCAAAGGCGACAGAACCATTTTTTTTATCACCCATGATCATATTTCACCTCAGAGAGACAGCCTTTTCTGGTAACGCTGTCGCAGGTACACCGCAAGGGCATTCATCAGAATCAAGACAACCAGCAGGACGATGATCGCCGCAGCAGCATTGGCATGGAAGCCTTTCTGCGGCCTAGAAACCCAGTTGAAGATCTGGATCGGAAGAGCCGTGAAGGGAGCCAATAGACTATCCGGCAAGAAGGCAATGTAAGTCAAGGCCCCAATCGTAATCAAGGGCGCCGCTTCACCGATGGCCCTTGAAAAAGCCAGGATAGACCCGGTGAGAATCCCCGGAAAAGCCAAGGGGAGGACCTGATTCCGGATCGTCTGCCACCGACTGGCACCCAGAGCATATGAGGCTTCGCGAATGGATGGAGAAACGGTACGAATGGCCTCTCGAGACGAAATAATAATGATGGGTAAAACCAAGAGGGCCATCGTCAATGATCCGGAGAGAAGACTGCGGTCAAAGCCCATGGCCCGAACGAACACCTCCAGACCCAAAAGTCCATAGATGATAGAAGGAACACCCGCTAAATTCGCGATATTCAGTTCAATAATCCTCGAAAACCAGTGATGCTTCGCATATTCCTCCAGATAAATAGCAGCTCCAACCCCTACAGGAAAGGCGAAGAGTCCGGTTAAAATCATCATGTACACCGTTCCCACAAGGGCCGATAGAATTCCAGCCTGTTCAGGTTTGCGAGAAGGGAAGTTGGTCAGGAAACTCCACCTTAATCGCCCGACTCCATCCACAAAGGCATCGATGAGCAATACGGCCAGGGTCAACAATGCAATGGACAACATGACCAAAGCCGTCATCTTAAAAAGCTGTTCCCTCCATTGGGAGTCCGTCAACATTCTTTGTATTTCCAGATGTGTGGGCTTCATTCGTACTGCTCCCGGAACCGCTCGCGGAGCCACTGACTTAAGAGGTTCAGGATCAGCGTGCTGATAAACAGCATCATCCCCACGGCAAAGATGGTCTTAAACTCGATGGTCCCGGTGGGCGTGTCTCCTAAACTCACCTGGACAATATAAGCGGTCATGGTCTCGACAGCCACTAAGGGATTTAAGGTGAGCCGAGGCTGCTGTCCGGAGGCAATGGCTACAATCATGGTCTCACCGATCGCCCTTGAAACAGCCAAGAGAAGTGACGCTGCAATACCCGAAAAGGCCGCAGGGAACACCACCCGCAAGGCCACTTGCAGCTTGGAAGAACCTAACGCATACGCCCCCTCTCTTAGACTTTGGGGCACTGCATACATGGCGTCCTCGCTCAGAGAGGAAACCATGGGGATGATCATCATCCCCATGACGATCCCGGGACCCAATGCATTGAATCCGGAGAGTGACGGGATAAAAACCTGCAACAGGGGAGTCACAAACAAAAGGGCAAAATAGCCATACACAACGGTGGGAATACCCGCCAGGATTTCCAAAATGGGTTTGATCGTCTTTCTGATATTTTGTGAAGCATACTCGCTGAGATAAATGGCGCTCAGAAGCCCAATGGGCATGGCCACCAAAATCGCGATGAAAGAGGTCAGAAAGGTCCCAGAAACAAGAGGCAGGATTCCAAAGTGCTTATCGGCAAACAAAGGGGTCCATTGAGTATCCGTCAAAAACTCAAAGATCGAAACCTCCCTGAAAAACTCGTAAGTCTCAATGATCAATACGGCCACAATTCCAAGAGTGGTGAAGACGGACAGAATACCACACAAAAACAATACGATATGTATCATCCCTTCACCCACCCTACTTTTCTTTACCGGCTTAAAACTCATAACAAATGGATTGCCTCTCTTTAACGATCATACGTTTTTGCGGCACAAGAAACCCCGCCTTCAAAAAAGGCAGGGCTTCTTCAGACATCAGATCACTGCGCTAACCGAAAGTGTTCTTCTTTATCGTGCTTCAGCCGCCAGAAGGGCATCCAGCGTGACTCCCACTTGGGCACCTTTCCCGCCAAAGACCGATCCTACCGTGCGTTGTTCAAACCGCTTCAATGCCAGCTCATACACCTTGTCTGTTAAGGGAATGTAACCTACCTCTTTGACAAGGGGCCTACCGGCTGTCATATAGAATTTCACAAACTCCTTCACTTCCGGCCGATTCACTGACTTTGTGTTTACATAAATAAAGATCGGACGGGCCAAAGGTTGATAAGTCCCATCCATCACCGTTTCTGCGCTAGGAGTAATGGGGCCATCGCCATTCTTCGGGTTTTCATCATCAACAGCGACCAGCTTGAGCTGCTCTTTGTTGTGTTCGTAGTAGGCCAGGCCGAAAAATCCAAGGGCAAATTGATCATTGGCAATTCCCTGAACCAGGACATTGTCATCTTCACTGGCCGTAAAGTCACCCCGACTGGATTGTACCTTCCCTGTAATGGCTTCGGTGAAGTAGTCGTAGGTCCCTGAATCAGTACCTGCGCCAAAAAGGTGAATCTCCTTATCGGGCCACCCTGGCCGGACTTGGCTCCAGCGGGTGATCTTGCCCTGAGCTGCAGGCTCCCAGAGTTTCTTCAACTCCTTCACGGTCATCGAATTGGCCCAATCGTTTTTGGGATTCACCATGACGGCCAGTCCATCATAGGCAACGGGGATCTCGATATATCTGATGTTGTTGTCGAGACACAACTCCACCTCCGACACCTTGATGGGCCGTGAAGCATCCGAGATATCTATCTCTCCATTGCAGAATTTCTTAAATCCACCACCAGTACCAGAAATTCCTACGGTGACCCGGACGTTAGGACTTTTCTTCTGGAACTCCTCAGCCACTGCCTCGGTGATGGGATACACCGTGCTGGAGCCATCTATTTTGATCAGACTGGCGGCCCAGACTGATCTACCCATCACGGTCATCAGTAAGCCGATGGCCAGCATTAAAATCCCCGCCTTGGCCAGGCTTGCTTGGGCTTTAAAAAGCTTTTCTCTCTTTTGCCACATTGAATTTACCTCCTTTTAAAACTGATCCACTTATGTTACGTGTGTGTTAAATCAATGTTAATTTTGTGTTATATTGTCCGACTCTAGAACTTAACCGAGAGGTCCACCTGGAGTCGGTCAATGTCATCTTTCGTGGTGGGATTACCCGTCTCGCTTTCTTTCTTGGTATTGTAGAACTTGGTCTTGAACTGGAGATATTTGGTCAGATTATAAGCGCCCCAGATGATATGGCCACGGCGATCTATTCCACCATCTCCAAAGTCTGAGTCTGAGACATCCGCTACGGTTGCATCCGTCTCCACAACCTTGTAGAAATAGGCCAACTCCCAGGTACCCGGATCGCTGGCCTTTCCCAGAATTAGACCGAGTTGATAACCGGTATCCCCTGAATCCGTTCCTGATGTGGTGATTGGATTAGCCATATTTTTGACATAATCGCCCATCAGAGAGACAGGAAGCGCCCCCGCTTTCATGCCAACCTGTGCCGTGACATCAACCACGTTGTAATCATTAATCAGAGTTCCTGGGGCAACACCTGTGCGTGTATTACCCAATTGAGCGATTGCCTGGCTTAAGGTACTCTTATTCGTATTGGTGAAGTCATAATAGGCGATTGCAAGTGTGGTCTTCACGTCTTTCATCGGTGCCATGTTAACACCCACCTGCTCACCGAACAGCCACTGATCGTTGTTGTCGGGTGTGTCCTCGTCTAGGACAATCTGACCCACATTCAAGAACAGTGCAAAATTGTCGCTCATCTTGAAGTTGAAATTCTCTGCAAAGCCTTCTGGATTAAAATCGTCATCCCACACCGCGTCGGTGGAGTAAACAGTGAAGAAGGGATTTGGCATCCGGCCCCCAGTCAGCTTGAGCCATTTGGTCTCAGACCCCTGCCAGCTCAAGAAGGCCCGGTCAATCCAGATCGCCTTTTGACCACTCAGATTGTCAAAGCTCTGGTTGGTAGAAACCTGCTCCCCAGTACCGCTGGCCAGCCGTATTCCAATCATAAAATCTTCAACCTTGGTGTCCGCAGCGATTCGGAGCCTAAACCGCTGCCGATGCCGATCTACAGTCGCAGCAGGTGGAGTCCCACTGAACCCTTCCTTCATGAAAGACTCGTGCCTCAGCCGCAGATCTCCTGACAGGGTTACACGCTCCACCCATTGGGACAGTTTCGTCTCCTGAACAGAAGCCGCTTCATCTGTAGTGAGGGTCCCTTTGTCATACAAGATCTCTTTAAGGGGTTTCTTGTCTGCTGCAAATGCAGGCACACCTGGTAAGCTCATCAATCCCAGCGCCATGAGTAATGCCCATATGCCTTGCCTCATTGTCTTTCTCCTTTCTCGATACCGGACATCCGGCATCTTGTGGTTATTGAGTTGAGGAACAGAAACTGTTATTATAAAATATCAATGAAGAAAAATAAAAGGGGCCTAACCGATGGCCCTGGCCACTTCCTTCCGGATGGCCTTCAACAAACTGCCTTTGACCTTCTTGACTTTGGTCTTACGTTGCATTCACTTCACCTCCTTCCTGATCATTCTGTGCCTCAGTTTAAACAAGCAAAGTTAATATTCCATAACGGGCATGTTACACGCAAGTAAATTCTTGGGTCATGCTCCGATTATCCCGAGTGCCCCTCCGTCATTTACTTATTTCTCCTTTTTTAGAACAAACGTGGACAGTTCTTTTGTTTCTCCAGAGAAGACAAAACACTCATAACCCTTGGCTTGAAAGATCAGTGCAACTGCATGATGTTTTTTTCAGGGAATCCCCACCAAGATCTGCCAAATCCCATGGCTGATATGAGCCGTTGCATGGTTCTGCCGTGCAATCTGGGTAATCATCAAGTGATCCTCACCAGTGAACTGATCTGTTCTGCCTTCTAAGACAAGTTGAACCATACGCTGACATTCAAATTTCAGGAATAAGATTATCTCGCTCGAGAAACTGGCATTATCGGATAGCGCCGAGCACGTCTTTTATACATAATAGGTGAAACACGGTTGAATAAAATTACAGGATCCACAACTTCACCACACGCAAGACACCGCCATCCCAGGAACCGTATCTTCCCAGTGTCATCCAGCAGGTCGATAAAATGATCTTGCACCATCAATCCCTGACAACGCTGACAGAAAATCGCCATGTTTAACCCACTGTTTAATTGGTCGTCTTGACAGTGACTTTTTCCAAGTCTATACGAAACCGGACTTTTTTAAGTTCCTCCAGCAAGGCCTCTGTGATAATCACGCTCAGATTTTCCTCCTTCACCTTCTGCTCCAATTCTTCAAATACCCACTGCGGAATTAGAACTTTCCTTGTTCTGGGACTATGAATGTCAATCTCAATCATCTTTGTCATCACGAATCTCCCTTCGACAATGAAAAGAAATTATTTCCATCGCCATTGAAGCCCCCAGCAAGCTTGGCACCTAGGGGAGGGCTTTACGTGTTTAACGAACAGTGAGTGAACAGTTAAAACACAGATTAATCTTTAACCTAAGGTTAGCCTTCGCGCTCTCGAATGCCGGAGTCCTTAACAGCCTGCCCTGAAACGCTGTTTCAATCTATTCACGGGCAACAGGGTGGCCAGCCATCAATGATGATGTCCGCCGCGACGGCCAGCATCCATGATGATCACTTTTTGCACGAAGGGATCGTACTCCCGGTCACCTAGGTCCGAACCATCGAGTGATTCATACGCATCGATCTGTTCCCGGCTGGTTTTGGGCCATGAGGCATCCGGCGCAGAACGTAATTCCTTGAGCTCGAGGCTATAAGTAGATTCCCCGCGGATGCGCACCAGTTTCGCTGGAATCTCCTGTTGCGTAAGCCACACCACCTCAATCCGCTCATCACCCAACCGGCCAACATACCGCACCGCCTGCTGTTCCAATATCCTTGTCTTACCGCGTTTTTCCAAACGCGTCAGCGTTCTCTCATCCAGAATCGTGGCTAGGGCAGACCAGTCCTTGAGCAGGTGTTGGGCAAGCAATTCGCCAGTTGTATACTCGATCAGCTTGCGGTCGCCGTGGAATACGCGTTTTAGGGTAATCGCCTGTCGCTCATCCCGCTCCCAAATCTCGGTGTAGTCCTTCTGGGCGGTTTCGATACGTGTGTCTGAGCGAATGAAAAACCAATCGCTCGTAAACGCGGTCTCGTTTTGTTGGGAACGGGTCTCGACAAAGCGGGCGGCTAAGGGCATGCGGCGGCTGGCCACCGAACCTGTGGTTTGTGAAATCTCGATCTGCGGCTGATCGGCGGAGGCCCTTGCCAGCACAGCGAATACCAACAGGAGAACCAGTGTGAAGACCTTCTTTGTCGATGCGAACGTTGTGAGTTTCATGCGTGATCTCCAATACACCCTAAGCAGTTTCCTAACCCGAAGGCTAGGAAACCGCTTGTTGGTATTACAAAATGAGAATCGTAGTTAGAAAAATAGAAACACACCATCAGAAGTCAAAGGCTTCCTTCATCACGTGGAAGATCCAGTTCTGCTCCATGGTTCCCCGCACCAAGTGGGACCAAGGGCCACTGGCATAGATGGCGACGTCCTCCCCAGCATGCGTCTCCGAAGCAATCGGGACTGCGGCTTCCTGGAGGAAACCTAGAGTCGTGGTATCTACCGCACCCAGATCCAGGCGCTTCTGACCAGTGGCGATAGCGTCTCGCCATCCCGGTCCGTTAGCGTACCCGAGAGTCGTGTAAGGCAGACCCAGCATGTCCGTCGCAAGCTCGGTGGGATCACCGTCTACTAACGGCACTTCGGCAACGAGACCCAGAATATTGTTGCCCCGATGCGGATAACCCGCGAGGGTGAACACGTGGCTGTGGTCGGCCGTCACGATGATCAACGTGTCGTCCGGATCCGTCATTTCATAAGCTTTCTTTATCGCCTTCGCGAATTCCATGGCATCGAGCAACGCGCGCTTAGCATTGCCTGCGTGGTGGGCGTGGTCGATACGGCCCGCCTCCACGTGCAGGTAGAACCCTCTCCTGTTCTGCTGCAAAATCTTGATAGCTTTCTCGGTCATTTCAGTCAGCGACGGCTCGCTGGCCTTGTCACCGGCACGATCAGCTTCGTACTGCATGTGGCTGGGCTCGAAAAGGCCGAGTAGGTACTTCGTGTTCCCGGGATGGATCGCGTCGAAATCGGCCTTGTTCCACACGTACTTAGCACCCTGGCCGCGGCTGCTCAGCCATTCGGCGATAAGGTCACGGCTGTCGTTGCGCCGGCCGGCACTGCCGTACTCGGGGTCCACCTGCGTTTTAGGCATAAAGTAGGTCCGAGCTCCTCCCATAGCCACTTTCAGGCTCTTTTTGACAGGCGAGTCAAGTTCAATGAGCTGCAAGGCAATGTCCTTGACTCCACAGCCAGCCGGTTTGTTGGAGTCGGCCTCCCAGTCGCGCACCGACGTGTGAGCGTAGTTCGCGGCCGGGGTGGCGTGGGTCAGTCGGGCCGTCGAGACAATTCCGGTGTCCTTGCCTGCCTTGGCAGCCAATTCGAGAATAGTGGGCAGGGAATTATGGGCGATGACAGTAGAGTCACACTCGCCGCGCGCCGTGAGGTGGTTGACCGACAGCATGCCCTCGCGTGTCTTGTAACCGGTTACCATGGCCGTCATAGTAGGCGCCGAATCAGAGGTCTGCTGATCCCACGAATAGGTTTTGGACAGGGCCAGATAGGGAAGCGTCTCGAAGAATAACTGATTCTCCTCGCCCGGGTTGCCGTTCATCTGCCCTTCCAAAATCCGGGCGGCGGTCACCGTCGACACGCCCATGCCGTCCCCCACAAACAGAATCACATTTTTGGCCCTGCCCCTATCGGGGCGTAGATGCCTGCTCTCGCGAATGAATTGCTTTCCGGCATCGAACCAGTCTTCCACAGATTCTGGTCCCTGGACAACCGGCTCGACAGCCAGGACGGAACCGGACAGCAGGGTAGCCGCCACAGCGACGCTCACGAGGCTTTTTATGCTTTTGCTCAAGAAACTATTCATATTTCCTCCTCCTTGAGTGGATTTCAACAAGAGTTTCACAATCAGGAGTCACGCGAGACAATTCGCGTATCCTTTGCTCGGAATGGTAGCGTGGTCATGTTAACGGGAAATCAAGATTTGATGAAATCGGCGTGAATTATCATAACTCCTTACCGAAGCCCACATCGACTTGAAAGATAGTGGTCCTCCCGCTCATCTCACTACCCCACACTGGCTACCAACAGGCTAACTCATGAACAACAACTATTCCCATCATTCACCTCTATTATTCGTCTACTTGGACAGATTGAAATCCACTGTTCTAAAACCTTATTAATACCTCAAGATATTTGTAAGACCCTAGCGCTGATAACAAACATCGACTTCTTGGTCTTTCAGGAATTTAGTGATATATGCACGGTAAAGTGGACAGTGCGAATACCGCTCTGTTAAGCAATAGGCCTCCAGATCAAGATCCGTAGGGCTATGACGAGGATCTACGGCTTCACACCGCTCAAAGCTGTACACCAAAAATAGACAAGGCATTTCGTTCACCCCCTTTTTTATTTTGAGACGCTCCCTGATCTTTCGGCCATCAAGGTAGGCGAATAACGAATCGTTACAACCCGCATCAGCCCCAGTGCTGCCAATAAAAGCGCAATGGATCCGAAGGCTTCCCAGGTACCACCCTTAAACCAAAGAGAAATCACTTCGGTCAGCATGACGACCAGAACGGTATCCACGATGAAGGTCACCTTCACCCGGCCTTCTGTGAAATAAGCCAGCAGTGTCCGGAAGACCTCCACAAGTGCAAGCAAAATAAGCACATCAATGATGAGGTGTCGCACAGCCACCACCAAGTCTTCCACCCAAAAGAGATAAATGTTATACCCGGTCTTCACGACTCCTGCCGATAAGGCCAAGAGAATCACCCACATGAGGATGCTCAGAATCCCTTTGAGTCCTTTCACAAACCACTGTGATATCTCTTCTTCGATCCATCTACTTGCTATAAGATTCATTGTCTTGCTCCAAAATTTGTAATTTGTAACCCACACCTCTCACGGTTAATAGGAATTGGGGATGGGCAGGATCTAATTCCAACTGCTGTCTCAGGGCATGGATATGGACATCCAGGTTATGTTCCTCCACAAACCGATCAGCACCCCAAAGTGCCGTGATGAGCTGATCCCGTGTGAAAACCCGGCACGGATACTGGGCCAGGTATTTTAAAAGTGAAAGCTCTGTGGCAGTCAGTTGCAGAGGTCTCCCCTGCATCCAGACCTCATGGCGTTCCGTATCGATAACGAGCGGTCCGATTTTGATAAATCCGGATGTTTTCTCCTCAGTACTCATGCGAGTCCGCCGCAACAGGGCCCTGATACGTGCCACTACTTCTCTGACGCTGAAGGGTTTTGCCAGATAATCGTCTGCTCCTAACTCCAGCCCTTTGAGCCGGTACTCTTCCTGTCCTAACACGGTGAGGATCATAAGGGGAATGATCTTTGTTCTTGGATCACTTTTCAGGAGACGACAAACCTCCCAACCGTCCAGTTCGGGTAACATCAGATCCAGAATAATCAGGCCAGGTGGCTGTCTGCGGGCTTCAGCGAGACCCTTTCGACCATCCATCGCCGAGCGGACCCGGTAATAATTTTTCCCAAGCTCTAGGGTCAGAAGCCGCACAAGATCAGGGTCATCCTCAATGACCAGGATCTCCTCCTCAGTGACTATTTTTTTATCTGGCTGGACTGTTCCCCGCATACCTTTTGAAAGATAACAGGGATAGGTTGATGAAAGATCAAGGATGGGTTAAATCTATGTTACGAAGTACCAGTATCAAGAGAAATTGATCTGGGAGAATTTAATAGAGAGGCATAGAAAATCTTTACTGTTTAGGCAAGGTCAACACGAAGCGGGATCCCTTACCCAGTTCGCTTTCCACGGATACTCGTCCTCCGTGGGCTTCAATAATGTGTTTTACAATGGAAAGTCCGAGGCCCGTACCGCCCAGTTCCCGGGACCGAGCCTGGTCTACCCGGTAGAAACGTTCAAAGATGCGGGAAAGGTCCTTCTTTGGAATGCCAATACCTGTATCACTGATAGCGATCTCAATGGTATTCCCAGCCTGTTTTGTCTCTAGGATGATCTTTCCATGATCTGGAGTGTACTTGATGGCATTATCTAACAGATTGATCATCACCTGGGTAAGCTTTTCCCCATCACCCACCACAGGCCCTACATCGGTAGCCATCATCACCGAAATGATCTGCTTTTTCCTTTCCGCAATGGATCTCAGCATGGATGTCGCTCTTTCAATCAGGTCCTGTACCTTTACCACCTCTCGCTTCCATTGATACTGCCCAGACTCAATCTGAGAAAGAGCGAGGAGATCAGCAATGAGGTTGTTTAGGCGATCGGTATGCCTTTGAAGGATCTGAAGAAATTCCAGGCATTGTTTCGGATCATCTTTAGCCCCATCCAGAAGGGCTTCAATGTAGCCTTTAATAGAGGTCAAAGGGGTACGCAGCTCATGAGACACATTGGCCACAAAATCCTTACGAACCCGCTCAAGTCTTTTGATCTCGGTAATATCGTGAAAGACCAAGACTGCATACACCTCTTGATCACGGCTATTGGGGGCTACAGAAACCTGAACCTGGAAGGAGCGCTCTTGACCGGCCTGGATGACCACCTCCTGGGATTGACTGGTTCGGATGTCCAGAACTGTCTTGATCAGTTCAATAAGGGGATAATGGCGTAGGACTTCCACTGCTGGACGTCCTACGGCGTTCCGGCCATTCAGATGAAACATGTGCTCAAAGGCCGTATTAACCAATAGAATATTCCCGCGACCGTCCAAAACCATTACACCTTCCAGCATACTGCTCAAGATGGCCGTTAACTGAGCTTGCTCCTCAGAAAGGGTGCTGATTTTGGTCTCCAACTCCTGGGTCATTTGATTAAAGATGGCCGCGAGTTCTGCGGTCTCGTTTCTCGTCTTAATCTCGACCCTCTCCCCAAATTCCCCTCTGGAAAGTTTGAGCGCAATCTCCATCATCCGATGGATAGGCTGCATCAGATCTCGAACTAAAAAATAACTTGTGATCCGGGCCATAAGGAAGATGATAATCATAGTGATCAAAATAGTCATTCCTAAACCTTGAACCCAGAAGCCAAGCCCCCACATCAGCACTAAAGAAAATGTGGCCAAGGCCAACGTGGCAAGTGTAAATTTCCATTGGATCTTAATCTTCACTATCAGTATCCTCATCCTTGAGCTTGTAGCCGTAAGATTTCACTGTCACAATGGCCTCGCTCAGAAGGGGAATCTTCTCCCGAAGTCTTCGGATATGGACATCTACGGTCCGGGTGGTCACGTCAGAATCATACCCCCAGACCTTATCTAGAAGAACTTCTCTCGTCATCACCCGTCCCTTGTTCTTTAGGAGCTGTACCAGTAGGCTGAACTCTTTGGCGGTAAGCTTGATTTCTTCATCCTTCACTCTCACTTCATGCCGTGCGACATCCAGTGAAATCTGACCATAACGGTGATGAGTAGATTCCTCAACTTGACGTTCACTGCGGCGGAATAATGCTTTGACACGGGCAACCAGTTCTTTTGGGCTAAAAGGTTTTGTGACATAATCATCCGCCCCCAGTTCCAGCCCCACAATTTTATCTGATTCTTCTCCTTTTGCTGTAAGCACAATAATGGGCAGTGCAGAGGTTTTAGGGTCTGCCCTCAACCGCTTACAAACCTCCAGACCATCCATTTCTGGTAACATGAGGTCCAGAATCACAAGGTCAGGTTTTTCCTGTTTGATCAATTGAAGTCCTCTAATCCCATCCTGAGAAGACTTTACGGCATAACCCTCTTTGGTGAGATAATGAGTCACCAGACGGGTAATATCCTGGTCATCTTCAATGACAACGAGCTTTTTAGACATCATTCTACCTAAAATAAGAGAAGGTTTTTATATTTCATCATAAACTGGCGTTTTCACAATGTCAATTGATGGTCTAATCGTACAGGATTCTAGCATCGAGTCAGAAATGTATCGTGAGAGATCTCTCTGGCAGGAGAAATGAAGGGTATCCTACAGAATGATCATAGCCAGACAAGTATTTTGGCAAGTTTACAAGAAGACCTTTTGAAGGACTGCGATGACTTTGTCTGCCTCGTAAGGTTTCAAGATGTAGTTTTTTGCCCCCGCTTGAACACAATCGGTAACCGATTGCTGAGCGGACATAGAACTGACCATGACCACACAGGCATTGGGATCCACCACTTTTAGGAGTTTTAAGACCTCCAGACCATTCATCTGGGGCATGATGATGTCCAGAGTCACTAGGTCAGGTTTGAGCTCTTTATACTTAGTAATGGCCTCCAGGCCATTCTCGGCCATACCCACCACTTCACAGCCATGGTCCTCTAAGATCTTTTTAAGCGAATTTCGAAGAAAACTGGAATCATCCACAACCAAAATTCTCTTTTTATTCCCCATGACCTTTACCTAAACCCTTTCCAAAAACAGGGAGACACCGATCTCTCCCCATGCACTCTTAAGAGGAATCACAAGACCTTCATTTTCTATCATACCATGATTGACATCTTCCCAGGTTAGAATCTGGGGAGGGGTGATGGTCATATGATACCCCAGACTCTCCAGCCTGCCTGTGGCATTACCCGCAATGATATTGGCCACCTCTCCCAGGGCATCAAAGCATATGGGATCGGTCAAGGGAGGCAGTGGCGTCCCCAGCAAAGCGGTCAGGATACGCTCTAAAACTGGAGGATCGAATAGAAAGACGACCCGACCATCCAAGTCGCCCTCTACCCCAATGGCGATCACCGGCCTGTCCAGGGGAATCGACCATCGCTGGCGTCGCAGGGTTCCCACTTGAGCAGAAATCCGGGCAAGTTTTTCCAGCACTTCAATAGAAGGACCTACAAATGCATTGAGCTGATCTGCTGTAGGTTTGCGCATTACAGCTCCCTCGTCACCCTAACAACCTCCTCCAGGGTGGTCAATCCTCTGACCACTTTGCGGACACCATCAAGCCGCATATTCATAAATCCCGTCTGGGTAGCATGGGTCCGGATTGAGGTTAGGGAAGCCCTCTCCGAAATTAAGTTTCGAATGGTTTCATCCGCCACCAGAATCTCATGGATCGCAATCCGTCCCTTGTAGCCAGAGCTTTTGCAGACCGAACAACCCTTGCCACGGGCAAACCTAATCTCTCCTGACCCTTCCGGAATCCCTAGTTTGTCCAGCTCCACCTTCCTGGGGGTATAGCTCTCCTTGCATTCCACGCAGATCTTCCTGGCCAGTCTCTGGGCAACAATTCCCAAAAGAGAGGGAGCCAAAAGGAAGGGCTCGATTCCCATCTCCACTAGGCGTATCACTGAACTGGGTGCGTCATTCGTATGGAGGGTGGAGAAAACCAGATGCCCGGTCAATGCGGCCTCGGTTGCGATTTGTCCTGTATCAGGGTCCCGAATCTCCCCAATCATGATTACGTTCGGATCCTGTCGAAGGATGGAACGAAGGGCAGTGGCAAATGTCAGATCTTTTTTAAGATTTACCTGCACCTGATTAATCAAGGGGATCTGATACTCTACTGGATCCTCGACCGTGATGATATTCTTTTCCTCAGACTTAATCGCATTGAGGGCGGCATAAAGTGTGGTGCTCTTACCGCTTCCGGTTGGACCGGTCACCAAGATCAGCCCATAGGGCTGGACAATCATATGCTTGAGCAAATCCAGGTTATGAGGAGAAAATCCGAGATCTTCTAGGTTAAGCTGGATCTTCTGTTGATCCAGCAAACGAAGGACCGCCTTCTCTCCATAATAGGTGGGCAGAGTAGAAACTCGCACATCGATCTCTCTACCCGCCATCTGCAGCTTAATACGTCCATCTTGCGGTTTATATCGCTCTGAGATATCAAGCTGTGACATAATCTTGATGCGGGAGATGATCGCTGGTTGTTTTTTCGGAGAAAAGGAATCATATTCCTTCAGTATTCCATCCACCCTCAAACGAACCGACAACTTGTCTTTGCCCGATTCGAGATGAATATCGCTGGCCCCTTCCTGAACTGCCCGGAGAAATATCCCGTCCACCGTCCGAACAGTGGAGACCTCTTTCCCAGCTTCCTCTAAACGTTTCAAATCCGCGGAGGCCATCAAAGTCTCTTCCACCTGACTCTGCGGTTGAGATGGGTCCCGGTAATTGTAATCCAAGGCCTCTATAATATCACGCTCGGACGCCAAAACGGGTTGAATCTGGCAGCGTGTCTGATTGGCGAGGGTATCGATAACGTAAATATGGGTAGGATCGGCCACGGCAAGCGTGAGCTCTTTCTCCACCAGGTAAAGGGGCAGGACCCTGAACCGGCGGGCCATCTCCTCAGGAACCAGTTTTAAGACCGAAGAATCGACACGCATTCCCTTCAGGTCCATGATCGGGAGATTGTACTGGATTCCCATTGCCTTCAAGACACCCTGCTCCGTGACGTATCCCATCTCGCTGAGAAATGCGCTCAACGATTTCTGACCCATTCCCCTCCTGGTTTGCTCCTCAACGGCCCGTGCCAAATCCTTGTCGGAAATCAGGCCTTGATCCATCAAGATCTTTCCAAGCTTCTCATCATCAATCCTGAGCATAAAGGGCCCTATTTATTTTTATCGAAGAGCTTGTCAATCTCTTCTTGGGTAACCGCCTTTTTCTCATTTTTCGGATTCTTCTCTGTCTCACTTTGCTCTTCTTTTAAGATGTCCTCAAGAAAGGCATGCGGGAGATTCTGGGAGGTTGATGTTTGACGATGCGCGGTGGACTCGGATGGAACGTTTGTAGGGGCAGTCCCGGTCAGGTTTCTTCCACAACCGCCACAATAGGCATCTTCCGTTTCATTGGCAAAACCACATTGAGGACAGTTCAGCCTCAATCGAAAACCGCATCGTCTGCAGAAAAGACTGTGCTCCCCGTTTATGGCCAGACACTTAGAACACTTCATATCTAAAACTGTAGCACAAGGACTTGTTTTGTCAATTAGATTTACTTAGAGGTATTTAACAAAAACCCTTGTAACTTCAAGGCCTTTTTTGGTAATTTAGTAATAATGGTCTTAAGATTGAATCGCCTCCTTCTCATCCTCCTTTTTCTTTTATTACCCTCACCAGGGTGGGGAGAAGAATCCCGCCTGGAAGAGATTCTTGAGAAGGTCCGTCGTCTTAACAGTGCAATTGAGGACGAAACGGCCAGGGTGGACTTTCGTACGATCAGCGAGGAAGGTGTTGAGAAAAAGAGTGTGCACCGTCTCTATTGGAAAAACCTGCATGGAAAGGGAGGGTTGATCAGCAAGTTCATGTTGCTGACGATCTCTCCTCTGAATCTCAGAGGAGAAGGGTTTCTGGTCTGGGAGGGTCTAGAACTGAAAGATTCCAAAGGCTGGTTGTACCTTCCAGAATTAAGGCAGGTCCGTCGAATCGATCTTCTTTCTCATAGTGGACATCACCACAGCAATTCAGAATCCGAGTCGGATCTCCTTTTCGGCGAGATGGCGAACATGTTGACCGGTCCTGGGGAACGTCGGATGGTCAGAGAGGAAATGATCCAAGGTGAGTCATTCCTAGTGATTGAGGAGGATTCCCGCTCGGACGGTTTAGCAATAAAACATCGCCTCTGGGTGTTACCTCGAAACGGGACGATCCGTAAGATTGAGCACCTCAGTGCTCAGGGAAATCTTCTCAAAACACAGTGGATCGAATGGCAGGAGGTGAACGGCGTGTGGCTTTGGAAAAGAACAGAGGTTCTCCCCAACCGCTCTCGCCGCAAAACCATTGCCGAGCTAACCGATGTTCAAATCAATACCGGTTTGAGCGAAAATCTATTCACGGATAATTTTCTGAGATCTGGCCGAATCCCTTGAGGTGCTTTCAAGCAATGAGTTTGGAAAAGAATTGGAGGCGGCGAGCGGATTCGAACCGCTGCATCGCAGTTTTGCAGTACAAAAAATGACCAAAGTGAGTGAAAGCGAGTGAGTGCTAAGGACTGCTAATACTGGCAGTCATTACAATAGATTAAGCCGTCTTTGATTGCGAAAGATTGTGAATGAGTTTTAACCAGAATCGGGACTGGAAACGGGACTAAAAACGGGAGTGAAATTCTGCATTGATCAGGCACTAGTTATGAAATCATCGTAGTAGTTCATTTTGAACGAGTCGCTGTGTAAATATTTACACAGCGACGCATTGAATATCCCTATAGTTAAAGGAAAATTAGATTCTCAGGTTAGATTGAAAGATGCTTCTTCGCACATTCAGCAATACCAAAGAGTCGTACCATTTGTCTAATGTGGCCTATTTCTATGTCAGGATATTTTGGCATTGAGTGAAATGTCTTACCTTTGCAATAAATAATACGAAAATGAGTCTTAAGTGTTATTTTGTGTCCTGGACAACATTCCTTTAGCATTTGTTCTACTTCTGAGAACGAAATCAAACGAGACACTAGGCAGCAACGGGCAATGCGAAAAGATCGGGGACGTTATCTGTAGGTGTATACCTAGCTTGCTGATCGAGACGTATAACGGTAAATTGGGTTGGACGTTCCTCAGGATCACGTTTTGGCAATGTCGAAAAGAAGCCATCTGTCGGTACACCACCGGCACGCATTAGCTTAAACGCAGATTCCCAGCATTCCTCCTCTGCTTCGTTTACCTGAGTATAGAAAGCTTCGACTGCTTTTCTGAAGTCGTCAAATTTTTCAGAATCTTCAGCAAGATCGAATAGGACATTCTTGTATGTCTCTCGAAAACGCAGAAATACCTCTTCTGGACTACTCCCTACTGCACTGATGCCACTAGGGCGTACTCCATATATCCACCATTTTTGATCATCTTCAAAGCGGACGATTACACGACCTGACATAGTTACGCCAGCCAAGAAGTTATGACCGGAGATTGCATCCCTCACTGAAAACATTACTGGATAATCAGGCATCAAGGTGTTCTCCTATGGTATTCGCTCTTAAGTTTGACCAAAAGGGAGGAATTGTCAAGGTCATAAGCTTATTGATAACTGCTTGCAAGATTCTTAATTATATAACGATGGTTATATCAAATACAATTAAAAAGTGATATTTTTTTAAGTGTATGATATTATTAATATTAATTCCTCCATCTCACACAACCCATCTTATCCCCCTTTTCACTTACTCTTCATTTCCCTCTTTGGCCCCTTCCCATTTTTGAGTGGCCTTTGACTTGCGTCCACCCTGGCCATCTCCCCGGCCATTTCTGCGATCAGGTGGGCGGCTGCCTCAATGATCCTCAAACATTCTTGTCTTGTCAGATTCCTGGGCTTTGGATTATTGGCCTCCATGCCCCCCATACTAGCTTACATGGGGGTAAGATGTCAAGTGTTTTTTTGACCACGCTCTTGATGAGACCGGGATACCTTAAATTCGTTGACGGATTCGGTGCTGATCAACCAGGTTTTAGTAGGGATTTTAACGGTGGTGAGTTTACCCTTTAAACGGCCTGTCTTGAGTGCTCCTAAGACCGCCTGACGGGATATTTTGAGTTTTCGGGTGACCTCACTCATGGTGAGGTAGGTCTTTTTAGGCATGATGGCCTAGGATATCACAATTAAGCTCAAGTTTCATTTAAAAAGTCTTTTATATAGCTAGATGTATAAGTTGCGGCTTGTCCCTTTTTCACCTTGTTTTATATAATTCTTTTAATCTCCCTTAACAGATTATTCACCTCGGTCAAAAGCACATGTACCTTTCTTCGGCTCTCGGTCCAGCGAGCTAGACTACAGTTGCGACAGAGCCTTCGTTCATTTAATAAAGGCCCTAGGCAACGCTCACAGCTTGAGGTAGTGGCTTCCATAGTTGACCTTCTGTAGGGTGTGAACAGCATCACTTTTATCAGATTTCTGATAAAGGTCAGTTCTTGTTTAGCAATTGCCCTTTGTTCTTCGACAGGTAGTTGAGCAAGTTTCTTGGAAATCATCGAAATCTTCTTGTCTAGGCCAATATCTTTAAGTGTAGGAGCGTTATCACGCAGTTCCTCATAGGAACCACGTGGCCCCTTTTTCTTCCCACCACCAGCCGCCCCAATAGCCCTTGGATTGACTTTCAGAATATTCCCTAACTTAATTAATGCTTCAATCTTAATCTCAATGGCATAGCCAATAAGGCAGGTAGGATCAAACTCGATTTAGACGAGTTTGATTTTCTATTGCCAAATGAGCCCGTAGGGTCTAAAATTGATTTTTGTGATCCACTTGCACAAAACCCATACAGGGATATGGAAACAATTGCCTGAGATGCCAGAACCTGCCCGCGGTCCCAATGAACGCCGGGAGGATGCTGGATGGAGCTATGGAGGTGACACCCCAGAAGAGATCGAAACCTGCCTAAGCTGCCCACTGGGGGTTTGTAGCCCAAAACAAGGGCCGCCGGGGTGCCCTGGCAACTGATTAAGCTTGACGGCTGAAATATGCGTCCTTTTGGCCCAGGATCGACGATCGCCAGAAACCTGACCTCCTAAGCATCAGTTTGCCGAAAACGATCAATTTCCTTACACAGTGGGAATAAACATACTCGCACACAAAAAGGACACATCCACCACTGGGGAGAGGCAGTTTGCCCTCTGAGGTGGTGGTATGAATCACGCCCCAGACCCACGGGTAGGCGGGGCAAATTCTCCGCAGAGCCAACGGAGCGAAAACCCCGCCTGAAAGGGCTATGCCGGGGCACGGCGGCCGATCGCCATCGGGGTCAGGTCCCCGGCATTTTCCCCCCTGACCATACCAAGGGAAATTTCAACTCCCGTCCGGTATCATTTCGACTTTGCCAACTTCTTGAAGGCTTTGGGCTAAATGCCTTTCGAGTTGAACGGTTGTCCCGATCTGTTGCAATTGCCGGTCAACATAAAACGCGCGTAACACCTTGACTTGGATTTTCTCAAACAGCTTCGGATTGTTCTGAATATATTCTCCCGCGGTTCTCATTTCTTTTTCTCCTTTCCAGTGTTTAACCCAATGGCTCATTTTTATGTGATTCCCGTTGCTAGCGAGAATGATAGCTTATTCCTGACGCCCACATCAACGGTGTAAAACGCCCTGACTCCAATTTTGGCCCCCCTGAAATTATTTCCAGAAAAGGGATCGCTAGCAATTTCCAAAACGCCCCACTCTCCGATCACGAGCTGGCTCCAGTCCCCAAAAATCATATTCCCTGCTGGGATTTGCTCTGTTGAATAAG
>Ga0187892_10002251_pt1 | contig 39839 bp, 30 predicted proteins | sample MA1701073metaG_FD_139345 | JGI IMG/M metagenome (GOLD analysis project Ga0187892, IMG submission 139345) | Bio-ooze microbial communities from a basaltic lava cave in the Kipuka Kanohina Cave System on the Island of Hawaii, USA - MA170107-3 metaG ... | reverse complement strand
TGTGAACGCGAGCGGCTCACGAGTGCGCGCGCGCAGCGATATGGTGTTGCCGTTAGGCATCGCGCTCACGCGGCGTGTGTCGACGCGCACGACAAGCATGAGCGTGTCGCGACTATCCAGCGACGGCTGGATCACCAGCGCCTCCCAGGCCGATGTGCTCGGCCGCGTGAGGATGCGCGGATGCAGACGCGCGCGTAGCGTGCTCACTTGCGAGGCGTTGAGCAGCCCCAGGTGTCGGCGACGCTCGGCGGCCGGCAGCCGGCCCAGTGCTGTCAACAGCCTGTCGATCTCCTGGAGTGTGAAGCGCGGCGCATTGAACGGCTTGCGCTGGCGTCCCCAGTACTGGAAGTCGCGCTCCACGCGCATGGAACCCAAAAGGAACCAACCGAGGTCGATGCGCCGAGCGTCGCTCGTTAGGCTGTACTCCACTGTACGCACTCGGCCGTCGCGTGCGACTTCGGCGCCGGCACTTTCCCAGCGCAGCGCCGCCATGGCGCCACGCTCGTCGCGCGCCGTGAAGCCGATGCTTTCGTTCTCCGCGTTGGCCCACAGATGCACGACGCGGCCGGCACGCGCGTCGAGGTAGATCTGGACCGTGTTGCCTGCGGCGTCGCGGTAGAAGCGCGTTTGGTATCCTTGATACGCAGCCGGATCATCCATCCCCGCCTCGGGAAAGGCGAGGACTGGAAGCGTTTGCTGAGTCGCGGTGCTCAGCTGCGCGAAAAACGCAGCGGCGACGAGCAGGCCCATACTCGGTTCTCCTGTCAGCGCCGCGTTTACTGCTTGTCGCCCTGTCGGTCCATCTCGGCGAACTTCAGCCGGATGCGCGTCCTACCCGTGTCGCCTCGCGAGAATTCGACGCTGCCCGATGTGTGCAGCAGCGCGAAGCGCTCGCGCGTGATGGGCACGAGCTGCAGCTCGCGCGGCGATCCGGGCATTGTCAGGATGAGCTGCCGGCCACGAATCAGCACGCGGGCCAGCTCGCCGTTAGGCGTAGCATACGTTCCCGCGTACGACTGCAGCACGGAAATCGGTACCGCCGCTTCTGCCACGCTCGCCGCCAGACCGGACGGCTGTTGCGGCTCGGGAAGCTGTCGCAACCAGATGTTGCGGTATCGCACTGCATTTGCGTGGTCCTGCAAAACGAGCGGAAGGGCATCCTCGTGCGCGCGGTATTGGCGATGCTGCAGCCAGTCAGTCGGTCCCCACAGCTCCACGTGATCCTGCACGAGCACGCCATTGTGGTAGACCGTCATTCGTGCCGGCATCCTGAGCGCGCCGTTAGGCAGAAACCGCGGCCGACGGAAGATGATGTCGTACGTCTGCCACTCACCGGGGCCGCGTGACGCGTTGACGAGCGGCGGATACTGGCCGTACACCGCGGCTGCCTGCCCATCGGCGTAGGTCTGATTGCCGTAGGAGTCCAGCACCTGGACTTCATAGAGGCCCATGATGATCACACCGCTGTTCCCGCGCCCCTGGCCGCTCCCCTCGACGCGGCTCGGTGTCGCAAACTCGATGTGAATCTGCGCGTCACCGAAGCCCTGCCGGGTCTTTATTGCTCCGGCACCAGGCGCGGTCTCCATGTAACCGTCACGCACGGTCCAACCCGGGGCACCGCCGTTGGTGGATGTCCACTCGCGCAGTCCGCTGCCGTCGAACAGCACGACCGCGTCGCTCGGCGGTTGTGTGGCGGACGTGCCTGGAGTGATGACAGCCGGTTTCGGACGCTCGGCATCGTGCGCCTTCCAGCGCGGCACCTGCGCCTGTTGCGCCCTCAGCGTAAGCGGCAACGCCAGGCCGAACGCGACAGCAACACAGACACATCGAGACATAGCCAAATCGCTACTCGCCGGCGACTCGTTAGGCGTGCCCCGCCCAGCTCGTCTCACCGGACGTGTAAGGAACACACGGCTCGAACTTGCCCGGCGTTTCCGCGTAGCGCTGCGCCTGTGTACAGCCGATCTCGGATGTGAAGTAACCGAGTAGCGTGAGCTCCTTCATCATGCGGAAGTAGTGCGCCGGCTCGTCGTCCTGCTGGGCGGAGGTAGTGTCGCTGACGTTTGTCTGTTCGTGGCGCTCACGGCGTGCCTTGTCCGCGGCTCGCTCTCGCTCGTCCTTGGCGTCATGATAGTCCTTCGCTTCTTTATCGAGTTTTTCCAGCAGCGCCAGGCGCTGCTGCGGCGTGGCGGACATGAAGCTTGCGCCGCTCTCTGTCACGCTGGCGTCGTCCAGTTGCTTCATGCCGGTGCGAAAGATGGTTTGGTCTTCCGCCTTATACGTGTCGGTGACCATGAGCGCCATGAAGGCGCCCACCTTCGCCGCCTTCGCGCCCGGTGTTTTCGTCTCTGGGAGAATCGTCTCCGCGATCTCGTCGAGATACGCGATGTCGGCTGGCGTGAATGTTCCGACGCCTGCCTGCGCGCCTGTACGGTCACGAGTGCAACTGGCGATCAGCGAGCTGCCACCGACAAGTGCCACGCCCCCCAACAGCGCAGTGACGCGCTGGATCGCTTCGCGTCGAGTGATCGCGAGTTGCTCTTCGGATATTGGCGACATAACGGATCTCTCTGGTTAGGTCTTACAGATTCTGCCGTTTGAGCTCGTTCACCGCGTGGTCACAGGCGCGCGCCGTCATCGCCATGTACGTGAGCGACGGGTTCTGACATCCGGCCGACACCATGGCCGCGCCGTCCGTGACGAACACGTTAGGCGCATCCCACACCTGGTTCCACTGGTTGAGCACCGACGTCTTGGGGTCGCGCCCCATGCGCGCCGTTCCCATCTCGTGGATGCCCATGCCCGGGAAGTAGTCGCTCTCGTACGTGTGCACATCCTTCACGCCACTCGCTTCCAGCAGCTCGGCCATGTCGGCGGTCATGTCTTTGCGCATCAGGCGCTCGTTCTCACCCATGCCGCAGTCGATCTTGAGAACCGGCAAGCCCCACTTGTCCTTCTTGCTTTCGTCCAGCGTGACCTTGTTGTTGTGGTTAGGCAGCATTTCGCCGAACGCTGTTGCGCCGATCGTCCAGTCGCCGGGCTGCGCCATGCGATCTTTGAAGGCGCCACCGACGCCCAACTCGGCGACGGCGCGCGACCAGCCCTCGCGGCTGGCGCCTCCCTGATATCCGAAGCCACGCAGGTACTGCCGCTTGTCGCCGGCGACGTTGCGATAGCGCGGGATGTAGAAGCCCGTCGGGCGGCGGCCTGTGTAGTACTTGTCGTCCAGGCCCTCGATCGTTCCGGATGCGCCTAACCGGAAGTGATGGTCCATCAGGTTGTGCCCCAGTTCGCCCGAGCTGCTTCCCAAGCCGCCGGGCCACACGTCGGTGCCCGATCGTAGCAGCAGCCAGGTCGAATTGAGCGCTGACGCGCAGAGGAAGACGAGTTTGGCCGAGTAGTCGGTCGTGGCATGCGTCAGCGCATCGATGACGCGAACGCCCGTCGCGCGCTTGCGATCCTTGTCATAGAGCACCTCGCTTACGATCGCGAACGGCTTCAGCGTTAGGCGTCCCGTGGCGACAGCGGCCGGCAGCGTGGACGACTGCGTGCTGAAGTACGCGCCATAGGGGCAGCCTAACCAGCACGCGTTGCGATACTGGCACGGGCTTCTACCGGGAAGCGGCAGCGTTAGGTTCGCGCAGCGACCGGGAATGATGCGGCGGCTGCGGCCCAAGGATGACTTGGCGAGTGCCGCCGCGACTTTTTCCTCGCCGCAGTTGAGCGGCATCGCAGGCTGAAATTGCCCGTCGGGCAGTTGCGGTAACCCTTCTTTGGAGCCGGCGATGCCGGCGAAGCGTTCGACGTGGTCGTACCACGCCGCGATGTCGGCGTAGCGGATGGGCCAATCGGCGGCAATGCCGTCGCGAGCGTTGGCGGAGAAATCCATCTCGCTCAGTCGATAGCTCTGACGTCCCCACATCAGCGAGCGACCACCAACGTGGTAGCCGCGAAACCAGTCGAAGCGCCGAACCTCGGTGTATGGCGATTCCTGGTCTTTCACCCAGAAATCGAGATTCTTCTCGTTAAGCGGATAGTCGCGCTTGAGCACCGGATACTGCTTTTCCATTTCCTGTGTGCGTCCGCCGCGGTGCGGATACTCCCAAGGACCCTTCGTGGCGTTCACATAATCCTTGATGTGCTCGATGTTGCGGCCGCGCTCGAGGAGCAGCACGCGAAGGCCTTTTTCGGTCAACTCCTTCGCGGCCCAGCCACCCGAGATGCCGGAGCCAACGACGATCGCATCGTATTCCGCACTTTGCATTGCGCCCTCCAGGCGTACTTGGGATTAGGTGCGCGAACCTAACGACTATAGCGCTCGCGCGCGATAGCGATGTGTCTCAGTGCTTCCGCGCGTGCGGTGTGCGAGTGGCCACCGATCCAAGTTCGACCAGCGTCGTTCGAATGCGCACATCGATCATCGCGTCGGAGTTGTGCTCGATCATACCGATGAGAATAGATGCAGTGCGTTCACCGGCTTCGACACCCGCATGCCGGAAGTGGGTGACGTTCGGGTAGAGGAACGTTGGTGCCTGGCCATCGCTGATGGCCAGGAGTGAGACGTCGTCCGGTATTCTCATCCCGCGTCGCATCAGTATGTAGTGCGTGTGAACGAGCAGCTCGTCCGTCATCGCGAATACTGCAGTCACATCTGGATGGGCTGCGAAGGCGCCTTCCAGCTGCTCGTCGAGCTCACTCAGGATCGTTACCCGCAGGATCTGTGAGTCGGCCAGTGGAATGCGTTTGTCCGTGTAGCCGCGCCGAAATCCCTTGAGTCGTTGCGAGCTGATGCGCTGCCGTTGATCGCCGAAGATGCCAAGGCTCCGCGTGTGGCCGCGCTCGATCAGGTAGATCGCTGCCTCGCGCCCAGCCCCGTGATCATCGATCGTGACCGTCGAGTACTTCGTCGTCTCGATTGTACGATCGAGAAGTACGACTGGAATTCCGCAGTCGTGCAGAATGTTGAGATGTGCGAGGTCCGCTGTTTCCGAAGAGAGAACGAGCAGCACGCCGTCAGCCGATAAGTGCGTGCAATACTCCACGAGCCGGCGTTCCTGCACGATCGAGTTGTCTGACTGGAAGACGATGAGTGAGTAGTCGTTCCGCTGCACGACGCGGTTGATCCCCGCGATCATCGAGGGAACGAAGAACATGTTCATCTCGGGGAGTATCAACGCGATCAAGCGCGAGTGCTTCGCGCGGAGATACCTCGCGCGGTAGTTCGGGATGTAATTGAGTGCCTGCGCGACTTCGCGAACGCGATCTTTTGTGGCACTGCTGATGTCGGGGTGGTCCGCCAGCGCGCGCGAAACCGTCGGCATGGACAGCGATAAGCGCTTCGCGATGTCGCGGAGTGTGACTCGGTTTCCAGTCATGTGGGAGTCAAAGGCGGGCGGGGCCGTAATCGATTGCGTTATCGTTTGCGCAATTTGTTGCGGATGATCGTCTTGCGCCAGGAAGTACCCGTTGCTATGAAAGGGGCCTAGAAAAACAGGGTTCAGCTGTTACTCGGGGACCGGACTTGGGACCTGCGCAGCGAATGTTTGCGAAACTACTTGCGGCGGGACGCTGCTTGACTTTCCCGCGCCCGCCAGTCCCCGGGCGCCGCCTAACGCCAATTCACCAACACCCGCAGCGCCAATCGCTTGGCGCTATTGGAGGCTAGACGAATGGCCCGACGTCTGTTAGTCGCAATCGTAGCCGGTGTCCTCAGCGCGTCCCAACTCGCCGCTCAAAGCGGTACGATCAATGGGCGCGTGACCGACTCAACGTCCAATCAGCCGTTATCGAACGTACAGGTGGCGATACCTGGGACGTCGATCGGCGCCCTGTCCCGCGGCGACGGCACATTTACGATGGTCGCCGTGCCACCAGGTCAGCACCGCGTGCACGCTCGGCGCATCGGCTACGCGCTGCAAGAGCGACGCGTCACCGTTTCGGCCGGGCAGGCGGCGTCGGTCGAATTTGCGCTTTCACCGGTTGCCGCGAGCCTCAGTCCAGTCGTCGTCACCGGCTACGGAACGCAGCGTCGCGAGGCGATTACGGGTTCCGTATCGACCGTCGACGCCGACGTCGCGAAGGTCGGCGTGTTGACTAACGCGAGCCAGCTGATTCAGGGCCGTTTGGCGGGCGTGAACATCGTGCAGAGCAACGGTGAGCCTGGCGGCGACGTACAGATCCGCGTGCGCGGCGGCACATCCATTAGCGCGAGCAATACGCCGCTTTACGTTGTCGACGGCGTACCGCTCCAGAATGAGACCACAGTCGCTAGCGCAGCCGGTGTTGGCGGTATCAATGCTTCGCTGAACCGCAACGCGCTCAACTCGATCAACCCTAACGACATCGAGTCGGTCACGGTTCTCAAGGACGCATCCGCGACGGCGATCTACGGCAGCCGCGGCGCCAATGGCGTCATTCTTATCCAGACGAAGCGCGGCTCTGCTCGCGCGGGCGTGCTCGAGTACGAAGCGTACGTGGCGACGTCCTCGCCGTCGGAGAAGCTTGGCTTCCTAACGGGGAACGAGTATCGCGCCTTCGTGCAGCAGCAGGTGACGGCAGGCGTTCTCGAGCAGAAGCGCCTAACGGATCTCGGCACGTTCAACACCGATTGGGAAGACGCGCTCACGCGCAACGGCTACGCGATGAGCCACAACCTCGCGTTTTCGGGTGGGTCGGCGAGCACGAAGTATCGCGCGTCCCTCAATTACTTCGATCAGGAAGGCGTCGTTCTCTCGAACGGCATGAAGCGCTATCAGGGGCGGCTTAACGGCCTGCACGAGGCGTTTAACGGCCGCGTATCACTCGGCCTCAACCTCACGGCAGCGCGCGTCGACAACGACTACGTCCCCTTCGAGAATACTGGCGGTTTCGAAGGGGGCATTTTTACAAACATGGCCATCTTCAACCCGACGCGCCCTGTCACTGTTCGGGATTCGGCGACGGGTGGACAACGGTTCTTCGAGCTTGGACCTGGTGCGCAGAGCGTGCGCAATCCGGTGGCGCTCGCGGAGCAGGTGCTCGATGAAGCGCCAGAGAATCGCGTGTTAGGCAACATCACGGGTACTGTCACGATTCTCCCGACGCTCACGGCTCAAACGACTATTGGCTCGGACTACGCTACGTCCGTTAGGCGCACGTACTTCCCGCGCGACAACGCCGTCGGCGCCCAATTCAACGGTCTGGCGAAGCAAGCCGAACGCAGCCTGCAGAACATCAACTTCCAGCAGCTGCTCACGTACAACCCCACGATCTCCGACAAGCATGACCTCGACGTCGTCGGCGGCTACGAATACAGCGAATTCGAGAACAGCGGCTTCGAAGCCGAAGTTCGCGGCTTCATCACAGACGCGTTCAAGTGGAACAACCTCGGCGCTGGGACCCAGGCCAATTCGCCGCCGCCTGTCTCGTACAACGAGCAGAGCAAGCTCGTCTCGTTCTTCTCGCGCGCGAACTACGGCTTCAATAACAAGTACTTCCTAACGGGCGTCGTGCGATACGACGGCTCGTCTCGTCTCGCCGAAGGGAATAAGTGGCAGACCTTCCCCGCGGTGTCGGCGTCATGGCGCGTCAGCGAAGAGTCGTTCATGTCGACGCAGCCGTTCGGTCTCTCGACGCTGGCTCTGCGCGCTGGCTGGGGAAAGCAAGGGAACCAGGCGGTGCGTCCATACGGCACGCAGCTGCTGCTGCGCGCGAATAGCGGCGCGCGTTATCCGTTTGGCACTGGCATAACGACGGGCCTGGTTGCCTCGCAGGTCGCGAACCCAGACCTCACGTGGGAAACGTCCGAGCAGATCAACTTCGGCATCGACTACGGCTTCAGCAGCGATCGCTTCACCGGCACACTCGAGTTCTATCAGAAGAAGACAACTGACTTGTTGCTCGAAGTTTCCGTGCCACAGCCGGCTGTTGTCTCCACGCGCCTGGAGAACATCGGGAGCCTGCGCAATCGCGGTGTCGAAGCAACTGTCGAAGCGACGATCCTCTCCGAAGGTTCGAAGTTCTTGTCGTCCGGCCTCGTGCTCGCAGTCGAGCGCAACGAGGTGCAGGACTTGGGCGGCGATCGCACGTTCATCGGCACCGGCAACGTGAGCGGTCAGGGTCAGTCGGGTCGTCTCGCGCAGCGCATTATCGTCGGGGAACCGATCGGGACGTTCTGGGGCCCGGTCTTCCTCAAGGTCGACAACGCGGGCAAGCAGGTCTTCCGCTGTTTCAAGCAGCGCCCCGAGTGCGTGAACGGCGAAACGTTTGCGCCAATCAGCGACGACGATCGCGTCATTGGCAACGCGAACCCGAGCTTCACGTTAGGCCTCAACAGCAGCGGCCGCTGGGGCAAGTTCGACGGCAGCTGGTTCTGGCGCGCCGAGATGGGCAGGGACGTGTTCAACAACACGTCCCTCGTGTACAGCACAAAGAGCAACGTGCTGCAGGACCGTAACTTCCTGAAGTCGGCGCTCAACGACCCCACGAAGATTGGCGAGCCGGCGATTTACTCGTCGCGCTGGATCGAAGATGGATCGTTCGTGCGCCTTCAGAACGTGACTGTCGGCTACACGTTTGACCTTCCAGAGCGGCTACGGGCCGTGCGCTCGGCGCGCTTCTTCGTGTCGGGCGACAACCTGCTACTGTTCACAGACTACACTGGCTACGACCCGGAGGTCTTCACCGCCGCAGGCTTGGCGACACGCGGCATCGATTACCTGACGTATCCGCGCGCGCGCACGTTCACCACTGGCATTCACCTGCAGTTCTGATCCCGTTCGGATCGCAACTATGCTAGCTCCACACTCAGCCATCCGATCGCCTATGAAAACATCTGGTACGAAATCGATCCGCCGGCTCGGTCTTCACGCACTCGCGCTGCCAATCCTCGCGCTCGCGCCGGCGTGCACGGACCTCACGGAGGTGCCTAACGACGCGCTGACTCCGGAGAACGCGTTCCGGTCAGCGGATGAGATTCTCGCCGGCGTTGCGTCAGTGTACGCGGCGCTGCGCGGGCCTATGTGGGGCTACTACAACCTCAGCGAAATCACTACTGACGAGGTAGTGGTTCCCACGCGCGGCAGCGACTGGTACGACAACGGGCGCTGGCTCGAGATCTACCGGCAGACGTGGACCGCGAACAGCGGCTCCGCACTGGACGACATGAACGGGCAATGGAACGACTTGTTCGGCGGCGTCGCGCGGTCGAACCTGATGATCAGCGTCATCGAAAAGGCTGGTGGCGCAACGGCCCCGCAAACGCTCGCCGAGCTGAAGACGATGCGAGCGTGGTTCTACTACATGCTGATGGATCTCTTCGGCGGTGTGCCGCTGGTGACGGGCACGGAAGTAAAACAGAACCCTCGGGTCTCACGCGACTCGCTCTTCAAGTTCATCGAGGCAGAACTGAATGCTGCTCGCACGGCACTACCTGCTACGCGTCCCGCTGCACAGTATGGACGCCTAACCAGCGGCGCCGCCGACGCGATCCTCGCGAGCCTGTATATCAACGCCGGCGTCTTCAAGAAGGATGCAGGCATCAATGCGACCGGATACAACTCCTGCAACGTTCCGGTGTCCGGTGGACAGAACGGCTGTCAGGCGGCAATCGCAGCGGCCGATCGTGTGATCAATTCGGGCCGTTACACGCTCAACTCGGATTGGAAAACGAACTTCTCCATAAACAACGAAGGCTCGCCCGAGAACATCTTCGTCGTCGTGCATACCGCGACGCCCGGACTCGGCATGAGTCTGCAGATGCGCACGCTGCACTATAACCATCACTCGTTAGGTCCTTGGAACGGCTTTGCGACAATCGCCGAGACGTACAACGCGTTTGACGCGGCGGACAAGCGCCGCGAGATGTGGCTCGTTGGCCAGCAGAAAAGCTTCAATACAGGGCAGAACATCACCGACCGCGCGGGGAACCCGCTCATCATCAGCGTGGACATTGCCAACGTCGAGCAGGCGCGCGAGCACGAAGGACCGCGTTTCAACAAATTCCCACCTGATCCAGGTGCACCCGCAGGTGACGCGCATCCTAACGACTTCCCGTTCTTCCGCCTGGCCGAGATGTACCTCATCAAGGCCGAGGCGCAAATCGAGCTTGGCCAGATCAGCGCGGGGATCCAGAATGTCAACCTCGTGCGCGCGCGCCAGTTCACTCCGGCAAAGCCGCTACCAACCAGCCTGTCCGCCGCCGATGCACGAACGGCGATGCTGAACGAGAGACTCTTCGAATTCGCCGGTGAAGCCAAGCGGCGTCCTGATATGATCCGCTTCGGCAAGTTCACCGACATTCGTCGCTTCAAGTCCCTGCGCGAATCGTACCGCGTCTTGTTCCCGATCCCGGCGACGCAGATTCAGGCGAACCCGCTGCTCACACAGAACGCGGGGTACTAGAGCGGTCGTTATGCGGTGTGCCAATGGCCTGTCGATTCCGACAGGCCATTGGTGATTCCAAGGCTGGTCTCGCCGATGCGCACGTTCCTCCGCTGCCTGGTAGCGACTGGAGTCGCGATAGCCGCGTGCGCGCCTAACGGCGATCGCGCCGACTCGGCAGCGGGAGACAGCTCCAAGAGCGACGGCCAGCTCTTCTCGCTGCTCCCGGCGAGCGTCACTGGCGTGCGATTCGAGAATCGCCTGCGCGACACCCGCGAGCTGAACGTCTTTACGTATCGGAATTTCTACAACGGCGGCGGCGTCGCGATCGGCGACCTAACGGGCGATGGCCTTCCCGAGATCGTCCTGACCTCCAACCAGAACGGACCGCGCCTTTTCGTGAACGCCGGCAAGTTTACCTTTCGCGATGAAACCAGAGCGGCCGGCCTGAAGAACGGGCCGCAGTCGTGGACCACTGGCGTGACGCTGGCCGACGTCAACGGCGACGGACTGCTCGACATCTACCTGTGCAAAGCAGGCCCCGCCGCTCCTGTACGGCGAGCAAATGAGCTGTGGATTAACGAGGGCGTGGAAGACGATGGCGTCCCCAAGTTCAGCGAGATGGCCGAGGAATACGGCGTCGCTGACCGTGGTTACGCGACGCAGGCCGCGTTCTTCGACTACGACCGCGACGGCGACCTCGATCTCTTCATCATCAACAATTCGCCGCGCGCTGTAAGCAGCTTCGGGATGCAGAATACACGCGCAGTGCGCGACCCTAACGGCGGTCACAAGCTGCTGCGCAACGACGGGAGGCGCTTCACAGATGTGAGCCAGCGAGCTGGGATCTATGGCAGTGAAATTGGCTTCGGGCTCGGGCTCGTCGTAGGCGATGTGAATCGCGACGGCTGGCCTGACGTGTACGTCGCGAACGATTTCTTCGAGCGCGATTATCTCTTCATCAATCGTCGCGACGGGACGTTTGAAGAATCGTTGGACAAGCGCGCTGCATCAGTCACGTACTTCTCGATGGGGCTGGACATCGCCGATCTGGATAACGATGCGTGGCCGGACATTTACACTACCGACATGTTGCCGGAGGACGAATATCGCCTGAAGACGATGTCCTCGTTCGAAACGTGGGAGGCCTACAGCGCGAAAGTGCAGAACGGCTACCACCATCAGTTCATGCGCAACATGCTGCAGCGCAATAACGAGAACGGGACGTTCAGTGATGTGGGTCAGATGGCTGGTGTGGCCGCGACCGATTGGAGCTGGAGTGCACTGATCGCCGATCTCGATCTCGATGGACTGAAGGACATATACGTCACGAATGGACTCCTGCGCGATGTGACGTCGCAGGACTACATCGCGTTCCTCGCGAACCAGGAGACGATGAAAGACGCGGTCAGCGGCAGGAGAGTGGATTTCATGAAACTCATCGGCGCCATGACTTCGACGCCGTTGCCTGACTACGCCTTTCACAACAAGGGTGACTTGAGCTTCGCGAACGAAGCGAAAGCATGGGGGCTCGACACACCGAGCTTCAGCAACGGCGCTGCGTACGGCGATCTCGATGGTGATGGTGCGCTCGATCTCGTGGTGAACAATGTGAATGCGGAGGCGTTCGTCTATCGCAACAACGCGCGCACGCTGCACAAAGACAATCATTATCTACAGGTCAAGCTCGAAGGCGAAGGAACGAATCGCTACGCAGTCGGTGCGAAGGTCACACTGAAGAACGGTGAGGAGACTTCGGTGCAGGAGCTGTCACCGACTCGCGGCTTTCAGTCCTCCGTGGACTACGTACTCACGCTCGGACTCGGCGCGCGCGATAGCGTCGACACGCTCAGCGTCGAGTGGCCTGACGGCCGCGTGAGCTTGCAGACACAGGTCGCCGCGAACCAGCGCCTAACGCTCAAGCAGTCGGATGCGAAGAAGATCGCGGCTTTGCCGTTAAAGGCGGCACCTGGCAGGTTCGTCGACATCACGGATCAGAGCGCGCTGCCTTTCGTCCACAAGGAGAATGATTTTGTGGACTTCGACCGTGAGCGCCTGATCCCCAAGATGCTCTCGATTGAAGGGCCCGCGATGGCCGTGGCAGATGTGAATGGCGACGGCCTGGATGATGTGTTTATTGGCGGCGCGAAAGATCAAGGCGGCGCGATTTTGCTCCAGCAACCAGGCGGCCGCTTCATAAGAAGCAGCGCCACTATGTTCGAGGACGACAAGGTCTCGGAGGACGTAGGCGCTGCGTTCTTCGACGCCGACGGGGACGGCGATCTCGATCTCTACGTTGTAAGCGGCGGCAACGAATTCTCGGATCTCGCGCCGGCGCTGCAGGATCGGCTCTACTTCAACGACGGGCACGGCACATTGCGTAAATCAAGCGAGAGCTTACCTAACGAAGCGCTGAGCGGATCGCGCGTGATTGCCGCTGACTACGATTCGGACAATGACGTCGATCTCTTTGTAGGCGGCCGCGTCGTGCCTTGGCGTTATGGTGTCGATCCGCAAAGTATGCTGTTGCGCAATGACGGCCGCGGGCGCTTCAGCGACGTGACAGATCAAGTGGCACCGGGGTTGTCGCACGTTGGTATGGTCACCGACGCGATCTGGCGCGACATAAACTCAGACGGACAGATCGATCTCGTGGTTGTGGGTGAGTGGATGCCGATCACTGTCTTTCGCAACGGCGGTAGCGGGCGCCTAACGATGGTCGACGTGCCAGGTTTGGAGAAGAGCCACGGCTGGTGGCTTCGCATCGTCGCGGGCGACTTCACGGGCGATGGTCGCGTCGATTTCGTCGTTGGTAACCTCGGGCTCAATTCGCGATTGCGCGCATCGCAAACAGAACCGGCGACGATGCACGTCAAGGATTTTGACGGCAACGGCTTTTTAGAGCAGATCGTGGCGTGCTATAACCAGGGGAAGAGCTATCCAATCGTAATGCGCGACGGCCTGATCAAGGCGCTGCCGCAATTCAGGACACGCCTCGTGAATTACAACGACTACGCCAAGCGTAGCATGAGCGAAGTCTTTACGGCGCAGGAGCGCGAGGGCGCTGTTGTGAAGACCGCGTACACATTCGCAACGTCGCTTGTGCGGCAGAACGAAGATGGGTCATTTACGCTCGTGCTGCTCCCGCGCGAGGCGCAGGTTGCTCCAGTCTTTGGGATTCTCGCCACTGATGTGGATGACAACGGCACCGCAGACCTGCTGCTCGTGGGGAACTTCGACGGTCTCATGCCGGAAATCGGGCGCATGAGCGCGAGCTACGGTCAATTGCTGCTTGGCGACGGCAGCGGCTCATTCACGCCGGTTCGCAGCACCGCGAGCGGGTTCTTCGTGCCGGGGCAGGGGCGTGACGTGCAACGCCTGCGCACCGCGCACGGCACTCGTTATGTCGTCGCGCGCAACAACGACCGGCCGCTCATTTTTCGCCGACCGAGCTCCAACTGAGCTTCGGCGCGCGTAGTCTGCGGCTGGCGTGCCTCGCGGCGACGATCGCCGGCTGCGAGCGACGCGCCACACTCGCTGCACCGCTCTTCGAACGCCTAACGTCGGAGGCGAGCGGTATAACGTTCGTGAACGAGCTGCCTGAGCGCCCTGAGTTCAACATTCTCAATTACCTCTATTACTACAACGGCGCCGGCGTCGCAGTCGGCGACGTGGACGGCGACGGCCTGCAGGACCTCTACTTCTCGTCCAACCTTGGCTCCAACAGGCTGTATCGCAACAAAGGGAACTACGCTTTCGAGGACATTACGGAACGCGCTGGAGTCAAAGGTCCCGAGGGCTGGAAAACCGGAGTCACAATGGCGGACGTCAACGGAGACGGTCACGTCGACATCTACGTCTCCGCGGTGCGGTACCTAACGATGCACGGCCACAACGTGCTCTATGTCAACAACGGAGACGGCACGTTCGCTGACCGCACGAAAGAGTTCGGGCTGGAGTTCGTCGGGTACTCGACGCAGGCCGCCTTTTTCGACTTCGATTCGGACGGCGACCTAGACATGTATCTCCTGAATCACTCGACGCACAGCGAGCGCGCCATCGGCTCGCCGGCGTTGCGTTATGTGCGCCACGCGACCGCCGGCGACCGCCTGTTCCGCAACGATGGGAACCACTTCGTGGACGTGAGCGAGAAGGCCGGGATCTACGGCGGCGTCGAAGGTTTTGGCTTGGGCGTCATTGCGAGTGACTTGAATACGGATGGCTGCCCTGATCTCTACATCGCGAACGACTTTCAGGAAAACGATTTTCTCTACATCAACAACTGCGACGGCACATTCACGGAGTCAGTCGCGCGAGCGATGGGGCACACGTCGAGGTTCTCAATGGGCGTGGATGCCGCCGACTTCAACAATGACGCGCTGCCGGATATCGCCGTCCTCGACATGCTCCCCGAGCGCGAAGAGATCGTGAAGACGTCCGCAATTTCGGATACGTATAGTCTCTTCGAGTTGCGCATTCGCGCCGGCTACCACCCGCAATACGCGAGAAACACGCTGCAGCTCAACCGTGGTGACGGTCGTTTCAGCGACATCGGATTTCTCGCGGGCGTTTCGGCGACAGACTGGAGCTGGGCGCCGCTCTTCGCCGACCTGGATAACGACGGCCATAAGGATCTCTTCGTGACGAGCGGTGTTTATCGCCGGCCTAACGATCTCGACTACATCAGCTACGTAGGAAACGAAGAGATTCAACAATCTCTGGCGAGCGGCGTCACGCAAGCAAACCTCGCGTTGTTGCAGCGCATGCCGAAGATTGCACTGCCTAACCACGCGTTTCGTAACGAAGGGAATCTCACGTTCAGCAACGTTGGCGAGGCTTGGGGGTTAGGCGACGCGGGCTTCTCGAACGGCGCGGCGTACGTTGACCTCGACAACAGCGGCGCGCTGGATCTCGTAGTCAGCAACATCAATGCGCCGGCGACGATCTATCGCAACCGCGCGCGCGACCTTCGAACGTCAGCGTTCCTGACAGTTCAACTGCGTGGCACCGGAGGGAACACTTCCGGGATCGGCGCCAAGGTGTTCGTTATCTCCGACAGTGCGAAACAGCTTCTGGAGCAAATGCCGACGCGCGGTTTTCAGTCGTCTGTCGATCCGCGCTTGCACTTTGGGTTGGGCGACATTGCCGCGGTCGATTCACTCATCGTCGTGTGGCCGGACCGGCGCTTTCAGGTCCTAACGAATGTCGCAGTGAACCAGACGCTCACACTCTCGCAGAGCGACGCCTCTGGCCGATTTGCCTATAACCAGCGGGCGAGCAGGTCCTCTCTGTTCGCAGACCTAACGAAGCAGCTCGGTGTGAACGTGAAGCACGAGGAGAACGCCTTCAGCGACTTCAACCGCGAGCCGCTGATGCCGCACCTCCTCTCGACTGAGGGCCCCGCGCTCGCCGTTGGAGATGTCAACGGCGATAATCTGGACGACATCTATATAGGTGGCGCCAAATGGCAGAGCGGGCGAATGCTGCTGCAGCAGCAGGACGGCACGTTCCGCACGACCGAGCAGACTGCGCTGCGCGCAGACAGCCTGCACGAAGGCGTTGACGCGGCATTCTTCGACGCAGACGGCGACAAGGATATCGATCTTTACGTTGTGAGCGGCGGCAATGAGTTCTGGGGTAACGCCGAGGCGCTGCAGGACAGGCTCTATCTCAACAACGGCAAAGGCGAATTCTCGCGCGCAACGAATTCGCTTCCGGCGTTTTTCAAGAACGGCGCCTGCGTTGCGCCGGCTGACTTCGATGCCGACGGCGACATCGATCTCTTTGTCGGCAGTCGGGTCGTCGCGCGCGAGTATGGGGCGACTCCGCGCAGCTACTTGCTGCAGAATGACGGGCGCGGACACTTCGTCGACGTCACGAGCAGCATCGCGCCGGCGTTAGGCAACGCCGGTATGGTCACAGACGCTGTTTGGCTGGACTACGACGGCGACAAGACGCTCGACCTGATCGTTGTTGGGGAATGGATGCCGGTTCGTGTGTTCCATCAGCAAAGCGGCCGATTCACCGAAAGTACGACCGAAGTCGGACTCGGCGAGAGTGAGGGGTGGTGGAACAGCGTGGTGGCGGCCGACGTGAACGGAGACGGTCATGACGACCTTGTGCTCGGCAACCTGGGCCTCAACTCATATGTCCGCGCGACGCCGGAAAAGCCGGCTCGATTGTACGTGTCTGATTTCGGTGCTACTGGCTCGCTCAAGCAGATCCTCACGTTCTCCAAGAACGGAGCGAGCTATCCGCTCGCTGGGCGAGATGAGCTTGTTGGGCTGATACCGCCGCTACGGAGCCTATATCCCACGTACGCCGCGTATGGAGCCAGCCGTATCGAAGACATCTTCTCGGCGGATGAACTCGGACGCGCAACCGTTAGGCAGGCTCGCACGCTCGTCTCTTCAATCGCACTGAACAGCGGTACGGGTACGTTCACCCTGCGGTCACTCCCATCGGAGGCACAATTCGCTCCGGTGCGTGCATCACTTGCCCGTGACTTCGATGGCGACGGGCACATTGATCTTCTGCTCGCCGGCAATCTATACGGCGTTGCTCCCATGCTCGCCCGCTATGACGCGAGTTATGGGACGCTGCTGCGGGGCTTGGGGGATGGCCGCTTCGCGTCGAGTGACCTGGGCAACCCCGGGTTTTACATCGATGGCGCTGTCCGTCGGCTCCAAATATTGCGGCACGCGTCGGGGAGCGCGCTTATCGCCGTCGCGCGGAACAACGAGACGCTGCAACTTCTCCGCGCCGTGAAGACATCCACGGCCCACGCTACACCGAACGCAGGCAAACAACGCACCGCTCGGGGAGCTCAATGAGCACGCTTGCAACGCTGGATTGGACCGTGATTGCGCTGTACTTCCTGGTCACCTTCGGCGTTGCGATCCTGGCGACGCTGCGCGAACGCGCCGCCAAGCAAACCTCGACTGAGTATTTCCTCGCGGGTCGCAACGTCGGTTGGTTCATCATCGGTGGTTCGCTCTTCGCTTCCAATATCGGATCGGAGCACCTCGTGGGCCTCGCGGGGACCGGCGCCGCCAGCGGCGTCGCCGTCGGCCAGTTCGAGATCCTCGCGTCACTCATATTGTTGCTCCTGGGCTGGCTCTTCGTGCCGTTTTACCTAACGAGCGGCGTCTTCACGATGCCGGAGTTTCTCGAGCGACGTTATTCAGAGGGCGCGCGTTGGTATCTCGCCGTCATATCCATCATCGGTTATGTCCTGACGAAGATCTCCGTCACGATCGCCGCGGGCGGAATCGTCTTCGAGGCATTGATGGGAATTAACTTCTGGACGGGGGCGCTGATCGTCGTCGTTGTCACCGGCGTCTACACGATTGTCGGCGGGCTGCGGGCCGTGCTGTACACGGACCTCATGCAAATGTTCGTGCTCATCGGTGGCGCGATCGCCGTCACGCTTGTCGGCCTGGGGGCAATCGGCGGGTGGGACGGCCTAACGTCGCAGGCGGGTCCCGGCTTTCTGAGCCTGTGGAAGCCGCTCTCCGATCCGAGTTTCCCATGGACCGGCATCCTCTTCGGGGCGCCGATCCTTGGGATTTGGTATTGGTGCACCGACCAGTTCATCGTGCAACGCGTACTGGCCGCGAAGAGTCAGACCGACGCTCGGCGCGGTACTATCTTCGCCGGCTACCTGAAGCTTCTGCCGCTCTTCATCTTCGTGCTGCCCGGGATCGTGGCGTACGTGCTGGCGCAGCAAGGGCGGATAACCCTAACGACGCCGGACCAGGCGCTTCCTACGCTCGTTGGTGCGTTGCTGCCGGTCGGTCTTCGCGGGCTTGTCGTCGCTGGACTGCTTGCCGCGCTCATGAGCTCTTTGTCATCGGTGTTCAACTCCACGTCCACGCTCATCACAATCGACGTTTACAAGAAGCTGAAGCCCAACACATCAGAGCGCCGACTCGTCCTCGTTGGCCAGGTTTCCACAGCGCTGCTCGTTGGCCTCGGGCTGCTGTGGATTCCTCTGATGAAGCTCGTATCTGGTCAACTGTACCAGTACCTGCAAAGCGTGCAGGCGTATATCTCGCCGCCGATCGCCGCGGTCTTCCTCATTGGGATTCTTTGGCGGAGGGTGAACGCGACCGGCGCAATGGCGTCCCTCATCACGGGTTTTGTGTTAGGCATGGGGCGGCTTGTAGCGGAGCTCAACAAGCAGAGCTTAACTGGTGCGTTGCGCACATTCGCTGATATCAACTTCCTGCACTTTGCGGTACTCCTCTTCGTTGTCTGCAGTGTTGTGCTGATTGTCGCGAGCCTGCTCTCGCCCCCCCCACCCGCCGAGAAAATCGCTGGCCTAACGTTCGCGAAAGCACCACCTGGAGCCGTGACAGGCAAAGCGAGCGACGCAAAGGGTCGCGGATTGGACATTCTCCTCAGCGCGCTAATCGTGTTAGGCGTCGCGGCGATCTGGTTGTACTTCTCCTAAGCCGACTGCATGGGAAATCTGAGCTGACGAGTGTCAATGCCAACGAAGCAGCTGTCGTCCCTCGATTACGTCGTGATGGCGATCTACTTCGCCGTCGTGCTCGGCATCGGCTGGGCACTGCGGAAGATGATGCGCACGTCGACGGACTTCTTCCTTTCCGGCCGCTCGCTGCCGCCCTGGGTGACGGGGCTCGCGTTCCTGTCGGCGACCTTGGAGCGCAGGAGGTCATCGGCATGGGCGCGTCGGGGGCGAAGTACGGCATCGCGACGAGCCACTTCTATTGGGTCGGCGCCATCCCGGCGATGGTCTTTGTGGGCCTCTTCATGATGCCGTTCTAGTACGGATCACGCGCCCGCTCCGTCCCCGCATACCTCAAGCTGCGCTTCGATGAGAAGACACGCACACTGAATGCGGTGTCCTTCGCGGCGATGACGATTTTCTCGTCAGGCATATCCATGTACGCGATGGGGAAGCTCCTCAGCCTCCTGCTCGGCTGGGACTTCGATGCGAGCATGCTCATTTCCGCGGCGATTGTGCTGGTGTACATCCTGCTGGGTGGCCTAACGAGCGCGATCTACAATGAGGTACTTCAGTTCTTCACGATCGTGTTCGGCTTCGCGCCGCTCACCTGGCTCGGGCTTCGTGCCCTGGGCGGTTGGGACGGCCTCACCGCGCGCCTTACGCAAACAGCCACCGCCGCTTTTGGACAGCAGTGGGACGCGCCTAACGGATGGCCGCCGCTCCAGTGGCTCGCGATCGAAGGGGTGCGCCGCTATGGCCGCGCCGACCTGGCGGATAATATGCGGGATCGCCGGATCGCCTTGAATCGGCGCGCGTACCGCGTCACGGGGAAGATGACTGAGAAGTACGATATCGTTGACGTCAACCGCCCGGCCGGAGGGGGCGAATACCCCACGCAAGACGGATTCGGCTGGACGAATGGCGTCGCGCTGGCGCTGTCGGCGCAGCAAGCGCGGCTTCCGGCGCCACCTATCAGGGAGTCACGACCTTTGGAGGCTGTGAGATGAAGAAAGCCTTTATCGTAGGCGTTGTTGGGCTCTGTCTGTTCGAGCTGGCGAATGTCTACTTCATCATGCCGATGCCCGGCAGTCAGCGCATGCGCAGCGTCGAGTTCGCGCATCTGCTGTTCACGTGGCGCTGGTGGATACGCGGTCTATTTGGGCTTTCGCTGTTGGTCGGTCTCGCGCCGGCATGGCGCACGGTCGGATGGCGCAGGTGGCTCGTCCCGGCATCGCTGGTCATACTCGCTGCGGTCGGTTACATGGCGAACTTCAAGATGGCCGCCGACCAGATGTTCAGGCAGCCGACGTCGCTCGTTATGCAATCCGCCGCGCGCAATACGGTGCCCCTGGATCGCCTTGTCGTCGGCATTGAAATCAACGACGATGCGCGAGCCTATCCGCTGCGATTCATCGGGTACCACCATCACATACGCGATATCGTTGGCGGGCAGCCGGTGCTCGTGAGCTACTGCACGGTGTGTCGCACGGGCCGTGTCTTCGTCCCCGCTGTCGATGGCAAGCTGGAGACCTTTCGGCTCGTCGGGATGGATCACTTCAACGCGATGCTGGAGGACAGCACGAGTGGCACCTGGTGGCGTCAGGCAAACGGCGAGGCTATAGTCGGCGACCGCAAAGGTGCCATGCTCACGGAAATCCCGAGCGTGCAGGTCACGCTCGAGCAGTGGCTCACGCTGCATCCCAACAGCCAGATCATGCAGGGCGATACTCTCTTCGAAAGCGAGTACGCAAAAGACTACTCGTTCGAGCGCGGCACGAGCCGCAGGAAACTGACGGGAACTGACACGATCTCCTGGCGGGATAAATCGTGGGTCGTCGGCCTAACTGTGAACGGCCGCAGCAAGGCCTACGATTGGAATCAGCTGCGTCGCGAGCGGATCATCCATGACACGGTCGGAGGCGTGCCGATCGTCCTCGTGCTCGCACGGGATACCACGAGCTTTTTCGCGTTCGAGAGGCCTAACGCTGAGTCGCTCTTCTCGCTGCGAGGAGATTCGCTCGTCACGTCGAGCGGTGTGTACGCGTTGACGGGTCGCGGCGCATCGGGTCAGCTCAAACCGCTGCGTGCCAGTCAGGAGTTCTGGCACAGCTGGCGCACGTTCCAGCCGGCGACAGAACGCTACCAATAGTGCTGCGAAAGCTTTCAGCAGAGGTGCAGCAATGAGGCCTAACGTGCATAGCTTTCTCGGCTCGTTGGTGGCGTCCTACTCACTCTTCGCCTGTTCGCCGGAACCGAGAGCCAGCGGTGAACCAGCCGCCGCTGCACCGTCGCCTCCAGAGTGGACGCGCGACGCCGTCATCTACGAAGTAAATGTGCGGCAGTACACGCCCGAGGGGACGTTCACCGCGATGCAGCGGCACCTCGCGCGGCTCGACAGCCTCGGCGTCGACATCCTGTGGTTCATGCCGATTCAACCGATCGGCAAACTCAATCGCAAAGGACCGCTCGGGAGCTACTACTCGATCGCCGACTACACAGAGACAAATCCCGAGTTCGGTCCAAAGGCTGACTTCAAAGCGGTCGTCGACTCGGCGCACCGCTTGGGCATGCGGGTCATTCTCGATTGGGTGCCTAACCATTCTGCGTTTGACCATCCGTGGGCCACGGAGCACCCGGACTGGTATGTGCATCGCGCGGACGGATCGATTTCGAATGCGCGCGACAACGAGGGCAGGGAAACAGACTGGACGGACGTCGCGGAGCTGAACTACGACAATGCGGACCTGCGTCGCGCGATGATCGCCGAGATGAAGTGGTGGATCGATTCGATGAATGTGGACGGCTTCCGCTGCGATGTGGCTGGCGGCGTACCTAACGACTTCTGGGTGGAAGCGCGGCGAGAGCTGCAAGCGGCGCGACCGGACATTTTCCTGCTCGCAGAAGCCGAGTCACCGACGCTGCATCCGACGTTCGACATGACATACGGCTGGGAGCTCCATCATCTGGTGAACGCGATCGCGAAGGGAAAGGAGCCGACGTCCAAGCTTGATGCGTATTTCGCCAAGGATACGACGACGTATCCCGCAGGCGCTTATCGCATGTACTTCACCAGCAACCACGACGAGAACAGCTGGCAGGGGACTGAGTTCGAGCGCATGGGCGCCAATCACCTGCCCGCGTTCGTCCTCGCCGCGACGGCGAGATACGGGATGCCGTTGCTCTACACGGGACAGGAAGTGAGCCTCAAGAAGCGACTGCGCTTCTTCGAGAAAGACACGGTGGACTGGCGCGGAGCATCGTTAGGGGAGTTCTATCGCATGCTCTTCGAGCTCAAGGAAGCGAATGCGGCCCTGTGGAACGGCGCGTTCGGCGGCGATCAGCGCACGATCACAACAGACGGTGGCGACCGCGTCTACGCGTTCTCGCGCACGAAAGGCGACAGAACGGTGGTCGTTGCGCTGAACTTCGGCGATGCGCCGAAGCGCGTGACGTACGGCGACCTGTCACAGCCCGGTGACTACATCGATTGGTTCAGCAAGACACCGATCGCGATGGCGGCCGCGGGAAGTTTAGAGCTTCCCGCGCATGGGTATCGCGTGCTAGAGCGCGACCGCCCTCGTTAGGCGCTGCTGCGTCGCGCGACACCGAGCACCAGCCAGGGCGCTGTTCTATACATTTATGTTGACTGTTTTGATGATCGCTTGAGACGTCGATGCACTGCAGGTCAGTAGCGAGCCCGTACATTTTAAGGTGAGGGTCGCGGTTAGAACAACGTTGCCCGGTCTGATGGCCCCGAGCTGGGCCTTACAGTCGGGAAGAGCATTCACGCGAGCGAGCGTCTTGTCACTGACTTCCCACTCGCACGAGATCATCCGTTTGCAACGCACGTGCTGACACGTGCCGCAATTGCCGGCAAAACCGACCACGCGATAGAGCCCTACCGTCCCTTGTTTCAGCTCATCCAGACCAGCGATGACCCCGATCACGGTGATCGTTGGATCGCACTGGTCGTCGGGTGGAGCACAGATGCAGTTGCAGCCGATCGCGCCGGGGACCGCGAAGCATCGGCAGTCACCGCTCTCTCCCTTGCGCTTGCCGCACCCTTCGGGCTTCGGCTTGCATGCGCAATGTCCCTTCACGACTTCTGCCACGCATCCGCCTGACTTGCACGGGTCTCCCTGCACGTCGACCGCGGCCAGAGTCGGCCCACCGGCGAGCGTTGGCGTAGTAGCCGAATCGCATGCCGGGAGCAGCAACGCCACCGCGCCTGTGATGCCTAACGCAATAGCCTCGCGCCGCGACATCCGTGCTGCCTCACCCGGCGGCTGCACGTGCTCGATGAGCAATCCCGCTTTGTCCAGCTGGCGGAGCGCCATCCATACCAGCCGCTCATCGGCGGGCAGGCCCAGCTCGCTCGTCAGCAGCAGCGTTAGATCCGTTGTACTCGTGTGCCCATCACAGTGTCGCCAGACCAGCGCGGTCGTTGGGTTCAGGCGATGCACGCGGTTGCGGGCGCGATCGTACACGATGAGGTCGCCCGCAACTGACTCAACTCGCAGATTCTGCTTTCGTGCTCGTGGCGTCATGGTGCCTCCTCAGGTCCACCGAGCGGCCCGCACGGGTCAGCGTTAGGTATCCAATTGATCTAGAATGCAACGTGTCATATCTCTCGCCTCACCTCGATTACCTTCGAGCATTACGGCACGCTCCGCAACACGGCGCAGCGTACGCAAGGCGAAAGCGGCACCGGCGCGCCCGGGCACGACGTACTGCAGGAGCGCGAACGCAGTCTGGCCAGGCCCCAATGTGCGCGGCCGCCATCGCGCTCCCTTGCGATACGTGGCGTCGACGATGAGCGAGACGGGCAGCGGCGTATGCGAGCGCTTGGCGTCCGAGCGGGCGTTTGGTGCGCCGTTCGGCGTTGCTGCGTAGGCATGCACGCGGCCCTTCGAGTCGAGCGCCGCAAACATGTCCGAGTAGGGGCGTGCTCCCTCGCTGCATAGGCCCGCAACGAGGTGCGTCGTCCCGGCGCTCGGTCGCGCGACGAGTATGATCGCGCGGTCCTGCCAGGCAACGACAGCCGCGCGCACGAAGAGGCGGCGTCGTGCATGTCGTGCCACGTGCTCAAGTAGACTCGCTCCGAGCACGTCGAAGACGCGATCAATGCTCAAGTCACGCGCGAGCAGGTGCGTGTCATTATACAGCAGATTGTATTGACGCAGCGATGTCATGCGTCGGCTGTCGCCGTTAGGTGGCACGGCAACAAGCAACGAGAACAGACTGTCGACGATGGGATGCTCCGTGGCTCGTGCGCCAGCAGGCAGACTCGCTACCACACGAGTTAGCGCATCGCCGGCATTGACCCTAACGCCTATGCGCGCGCCGAGCGCAACGAAGGACGCACCTGCCGCCCACCCGAGGCGGTCGAGCGCGTCGCGTCAGCTCGAACCGTTCGGTAAGCGCGGGATCATACTCGAGCCCTCCATATGCCACAAAGCGAAGAAACCGACCGCACGGGTCTAAGCCCGCTCAGCCGGTTTCGCGATTCGCTCAGCCCAGCGCATAGGCGAACCAGTTGCAGCGCGCCGGGTTTCATAGCATCTGAGGCGTATCCAGTATTGGACGCACTGATCGTGCTGTCAAGCCAAACCGCAGCGCTGCATGCTAGTCGACGAACGCCCATAACAGCTCCCGGCTTCGCTTGTCCATGTGCGCCGGATCGGCGAGATGGTACAGGTCACCCCCCACATCCCGAATCAACCGCCCACCGCTCGGCAGCAGACGCGGCCAATCGTCCAGGTGCGTCTGAAACGTGCGCTTGCCCTGTTTGGTCTCAACAGTCCAGTGCCGAATCTCGACCTCTTCGTCGATATCCAGCACTCGCGTCACCTCCAACACGAAGCCTGCTTCGGCCAGTGCATCCTCGAGCGCGCGCTGTGATTCCGGGTCCAGCGAGCAGGGATCCTCGATCAGCGCGATCTCGTTGTCGTCCTCGTCCCGCAAGGATAGATGCATGCGGGGCTCGGACCAGGGGAAGCACTGCCGCAGCCTAACGGCAACCGATCCGGTTTCCGTCTTAGCGAGCAGGCGGCCGTCGACTGCGCGCCGCAACGACAGGGCCGGCGCGCGAGCCCTCGCCGGATGCGCAGGCACCTCGGTCGTACTACTCAGTTCCATTGTCGTCTCCTCCAGTGGTGAAGGGTGACGGACCGCGGAGACCTGTGGTCCAGGCTCCGCCGGTTTGTCTCCACGATCCGTCGTCATTGCAATTCCCTCGTTCGTTACTGCAGCTGGAGCTGCAGTTCGTACAACCGGCGGTAGATCCCATCGTGTTTGCCTAACAACTCCCTGTGTGTCCCCGACTCGGCGAGCTTGCCATCCTCGAGCACGAACAGCCGCGACGCGCGCCGCAACGTGGACAACCGGTGCGCGATCGCGAATACGGTTCGGCCCGCGATGAGCCGCTCCAGCGCTTCCTGAATTTCCCGCTCCGTCTCCGTGTCCACGCTGCTGGTGGCCTCGTCGAGGATGAGAATCCGCGGATTGTGCAGGATCGCGCGAGCGATGGAGACGCGCTGCCTTTCGCCACCGGACAGCGTATGCCCACGCTCGCCGACCACCGTGTCGTACCCTTGCCCCAGCTTGCAGATGAAGTCGTGCGCGTTGGCCGCCTTCGCCGCCGCTATGGCTTCACCTAACGAGGCGTGCGGCAGCCCGTAGCGGATGTTCTCCAGGACTGTGCCGTGGAACAGGTACGGATCCTGGAGCACCATACCGAGCTGTTCGCGGTAGTGCCCTGTGTCGAGCGCGCGCACGTCGACACCGTCGATTTTCACCGAACCGCCGGACACGTCGTAGAACCTCGCGATCAGGTTCACTATCGTAGACTTGCCGCCGCCCGAGGGGCCCACGAGCCCGATCAGATCACCCGGCGCGACGTCGAAGCTGATGCTGCGCAGCACCTGCCTAACGCCGTCGTAGGCGAACGTCACGTTGTCGAACGTAACTCGGCCTTGTACGGGCGATAGACGCACGGGCGCAGGGCGGTCCTGGACCTCCGGCTTGCTGTCCAGCACCTCGAACACGCGATGCGCCGAGCTCGTGGCGCGATTCATCGTACGCGCCATCTGCCCGATCATTTCGATCGGGTTGATGAACATCATCGCGTACAGCAGAAAGGACACGAACACACCAGCCGACAGCGGACTGCCTTCGCCTAACAGGCGCGGCAGCGCAAACATCCACACCAGCACCGTCGTCGCGTGCACGAAGAACATCAAAGCAGGCCAGAACGTGGTCCACGTGCGATGGATTCGATTGAATTCGTCCGTTACATCGTCGTTGCGCTCATCGAAGCGAACGATCTCGCGTCCCTCCTGGTTGAAGGCCTTCACGACCCGGATTCCCGGGATCGTGTCCGACAGTACGTCCGTCACGCGCGACCACTTGCGCCACGCGCGGATGAACAGCCGCTGCAGCGATTCACCGTGCCAGTAGATGGCATAGATGAACAGCGGCACCGGCACCGTCATCACGAGTCCTAACCGCCAATCGAGCACCAGCAACACCACGCTCAAGCCGAGCAGCATCACGACGGACAGCGACACGTCGACAACACCGAACGCCAGGAAATCCCACAGCCTGTCGGTGTCCGCCGTGACACGTGTGATCAAGCTTCCCGTCTTCTTGCGCGAGAAGAACGCCAGGCTCAAGCGCTGAATGTGCGTGTACAACTCCGCTCGCAGGTCACGCGCGACCCACTCGCCGAGCACCGACATGAGACGGAGCCTAACGAGCGCCGCCGCCTCACGCACAACGAACAGCACCGCCATCGCCGACACCGCCAGCCAGGCGAGGCGCGACGCCAGAGTCCTGTCCAAACCGCCTGCCTGCGCCGGCCGCACCACCTGGTCGATCACGTAACCAGCCAGGTACGGCGGTACGAGACTGACAAGCGTGATGACTCCCGCCGCCGCGAATCCCAGAGTGAGCTGCACGCGGTACGGCTTGAGATACGCGAGCAACCGCAGGATCACCGCGGTGCGCCGGTTCGCAACGAGTGCCTGCGCGTCGCGCACTGGGCGCGCGACCGCTTCGGCGTATACGCGATCGGCGTCGTCCGGCGTGACGGTACGACCGGCGAGCGACTCCTCAAGGACAAATCGGATGTTCTCGAAGGCGCCGCGCTGCCGCTGCGTGTAGCGCACAACGGCGAGCGGCGGATCGTTAGGTGCCCCCAGCAGGCTCAGCGTGTTGGCCGAGAGACCGGGCGCATCCTGTACGGCGCGGATGCGGCGACGCTCGACGGCGTGCACGTCCCAAGCGCCACCGGCTTCAGGACGCGCGAGTGCGACGTGACGCGGCCCGAGCGCGAGCCACGACTGCTTCAGTTGTAATGCGTGATCGAGGTCGGCGAGACCGTAGAGCTGGACCGGTTCACCGCCGAAGGCGTCTTCTATGCGAGCGCGAACCGCCGCCGGTAGCTCCGACGGTTGCCGCAGATATCGAGAGATGATTTGTTGGTCCATGTCGATGATCCGTCAGTAGTTAGGCAACAAAAAGGCCCTTCGGGTCTTGCGCACCCGAAAGGCCGGATCACGACATCGAATCTCGGACTTCTAGGGTGCTCCGCCTCCAGCGGTGCGACCGCCAACAATGGTCGCTCCAAGGCACACTACGCCCAGGGACATGAAGTCCGTCGGCGCGTTGCTTCGGAGCAGTGTGATGTAGAAGTGATTTGTCATCATCAGGATTCGATCTCCGCGTTCGTGCGAGCGGATGCGTCGCGCAACATAGGACGAAGCGGCGAGCTGGGCAAGGCCCCGCTCCGCGGATACGCGCGCGCTTGGGTCACTTCGATGGCGATTCGACACCCGGGCTCGATCCCGCGCAAAAGACTGCTGCGCCGTGGGAACTGGGACATCAGCGTGCCGGCGCCGTCGATGGTTGCCTCCACCTTCACGCGATCACCTAACGGGAAGAGCCGTGTCACTGTCGCGATCCCGGGGTCCTCGCGCCAGAACTTGAGATCGTACGGGCGGATAACGAGACGAACGGCTCTATCGGTCGTGGCGCGCTCGAGTGGAACGCGAAGCGCTCCTGCAACGGCGGCGTCGTGCTCGACTCGCGCATCCAGCACGTTGACGTCACCGACGAATTTGGCCACGAACTCCGTCGCCGGATGATCCAGGATGTCGAGCGGCGTCCCTTCTTGCTCCACGTGTCCGTGATTGATCACAAGAACACGATTGGCCAACGCGAACGCCTCTTCCTGGTCATGCGTGACGAAGATCGACGTCAGGCCCGTCTCATCGTGCAGGCGACGCACCCATTGTCGCAGTTCCTGACGCACCCTGGCGTCGACAGCGGCGAAGGGCTCGTCGAGCAGCAGCAGCTTGGGTCGCGGTGCCAAGGCGCGCGCCAGCGCCACGCGCTGGCGCTGGCCGCCGGAAAGCTCCGATGGCATCTGCCGCTCGTATCCCTCGAGACCCGTTAGGCGTAAGAGCTCGCGCACCTGCTTCTCGCGCTCGGCGCGGGGCAACTTCTGCACTTCCAGACCGAAGCCGATGTTGCCGGCGACTGTCATGTGGCGGAAAAGCGCGTAATGCTGAAAGACGAAGCCGACGCGTCGTTTGCGCGCGTGATCTCCTTCGACCTGATGCCCGTCGAACGCAACTGCCCCGCTGTCCGGGTGATCCAGTCCGGCGATGATTCGCAGCGTGGTGCTCTTGCCGCCGCCGGAAGGGCCGAGCAAGGCGACAAGCTCCCCCGATCTCACCTGGAAGCTCACGTCGTCCAGCGCGACGAACGAGCCGAAATGCTTGGTTAGGTTCGCAACGGTCACGTTCATGAACGCGCTCGCTTTTTCCTTACGTTTTCGAGTGTAATGAGGAAGCCCATGCTCACGAGCGCGAGCACGATCGCCAGACCGAATGCGGCCGCGTCGTTGCGCTCTTCCAAGGCGCCGTAAATGAAAGTTGTGGCCGTATCTGTTCGCCCGGCGATGGCGCCACCGATGACGAGCACGGCTCCGAACTCGCCTAACGCTCGCGCCGCCGTAAGCGTCAAGCCCAGCGTGAGACCGCGGCGGATGTTTGGTAAGGTCACCCGGAAAAAGGTGCGCCAGGGAGACGACCCCAGCGTCGCGGCTACGTGCTCTTCGTCATTCCCAACTTCAGCCAGGACATAGCTCACCTCACGAACCGTGAAGGGGAGCGTTACGAAGAGCGTGGCGAGCACCAAACCAGGGAACGCAAAGGCCACGCGCAGGTCCAACGCCTGCAGGGCCGGAGCGAGCCAGCCGTTGCGTCCGACGAGTAGCAAGAAAGCAAGACCGCTCATGACAGGCGAGACGGCCAGCACGAGGTCGATTGTCGCGTCGAGCACACCAATGCCGCGGAAACGCTGCCTAACAAGCACGAGCCCGGCCGCGATGCCGAAGATGCCGTTGCAGACGACGGCGACGACAGTGAGCAGCAGCGTTTGTTTGAGCGCAGATAGCGCGGCCGCCGACGTAATTCCGCGCACGATCACGGCGACGCTGAGTCGCGCAGCCTCGAAGGCGAGGGCGCCCAGCGGTAGCAGCAGCACCGCGCCGACGTACAACAGGACAGCGACAAACACGATCCCACGCGCAGGTGTCCACGCGGCTCGCCTGCGCGGGTCGCTGTCGATCGGCTCGATCGCCAGCCGCGGCATCGGCTCGCGAGGTATGACGTCCACCTCGAGCGTCGCGGGGCGTGGACGAGCCGGCTCGTCCTCCACCAGCTCGCGTGCGCGAAGCGGGCTGCTCGCGAGGAGATGCGGCCGCATGGCGCTAGCCACGACGTCCTCCGACTCTATCTCGCAGCGCGCGGGCGCCTAACGAGAGACCAAAGGAGAGCGCTAGCAGCACAAGAGAAACAGCTGCCGCGACGTCAGGACGGCCGCCTTCGACTTCGCCGAAGATGTAGATAGCGCCGGTCAGCGACTTGTGCGGAATGTTGCCGGACACGACGACGATGGAGCCAAACTCCGCGATCGCGCGCGCAAAGCTCTGCAGCGCGCCGACGCCGATGGCTGGCAGCAGCGACGGAAGAATGACGCGACGCACGATCGCCGCGTCGCTGGCGCCTAACGTGCGCGCCGCTTCCTCTTCGGCTGGATCCATCTCAGCAAGCACCGGCTCCACGGCGCGCACCACAAAAGGTACCGTGATGAAGAGCAACGCGAAGACGATCGCTGGCGGCGCAAAGAGAATCTCCATGCCGTGACTCTCGAACCAGCGGCCCATCGGCCGTGTGGGACCGAGCAGCAGCACCAGCATGACGCCGGTCACTAGCGTCGGAATGGCGAAGGGAAGATCCACGAGCGCTTGCAACAGGCCGCGGCCCGGGAAACGGAATCGCACGAGCACCCACGCCGTCGCCGTGCCAGCAACCGCGTTTATCACTGCCGTTAGGGCGCCGGTCCAAAGTGTGAGCAGCAACGCGTCTGCCGCGACTGGCGATGTGATGGCGTGCCAAACGCCGGCTAGCCCGTTGCTCAACCCACTGCTAGCCAGCGCTACGAGCGGAAGCATCACAAGCACGGCGACGTAGAAGAACACGCCGCCGCGCATGACCCGCTGGATCGGGGAAGCGCGCGTTACGGCGGCCACGCTCATTTGGTCGCGGCCGTCCGCGTCGATGCTCGCTCGAAGACTCCGCCTGGCGCCAAGAGCACCTGAGTCACACGCGGCCAATCGCCGATGTCGCGAATCGTGAAGAGCCCTGGCACCTCAGGGAACTTCGATCGGTACTCCGCAGCGACGCTGTCGTGAACTGGGCGCAGGCCGTGCTCCGCATACAATCGCTGAGCTGTGGGTGTGGAGAGAAAGTTCACGAACCCTTGGGCGGCCTTCGTTGCACCGTGCCGTTCCGCGTATCCGTCGACAACGGCGATCGGGTTCTCGATCAGAATCGTGGCGGGCGGAATGACATAGTCCATCAGCTTGCCTGCCTTACGAGAAACAAGCACCTCGTTTTCGTACGTGATGGCGGCGTCACCGACACCGCTTTCGAACGTGAGGATCGATTCGCGCGCACCTTTGTCCATGATCGCGACATTGGCAAGAATCCCGCGCATGAGCGACTCGGCAGCCGCACTGTCACCGGCTGGAGCCGACGTCGCGCCGCGCAGCGCTGCGCCGTAGATCGCGCTCAGGTTCCACATCGCGCCACCGCTCGTTCGCGGATTTGGCGTCAGCACTTTGATTCCAGGGCGACGCAGGTCGTCCCAGTTTTTGATGTTCTTGGGATTACCAGGGCGCACGGCGATGACGACGATCGACTGCGTGACCATGCCGCCACCTAACGCGCTGGCTTTCCAATCCGGCGCGACGAGTCCGGCCTTGACGAGCGTCTCCAGATCTGGCTCGAGCGATAACGCGGCAAGATCGGCCTCGAATCCCCCAGCGATCGCGCGCGCCTGCGCGCCGCTGCCGAGATACGACTCTTCGAACGTGATCGTCTGACCCGTCTGTTGCTTCCAATCGCGCACGAACGCTGGGATGATCTCGCGATAGGCTTCTCGCGGAGTTGTATATGCGCCCACGGTGAGCGTGAGCGGCCCGTTCGCGATCTCGGCGCTGCCGCTCGCGCATGCCGCGGCTATCAGTGAGAGGCTTACCAGAGCTGCTACGCTGCGTCCAGTCGACATCGATGGCTCGTTAGGTGGAGTTTGGTTCTAGAAGCTGTGTTGGAACCGAGTCTGCAGCGCATGCTCAGGCTCGCGATTGCCGCCCGCTGCGCCTCCGCGAAAGCGCGTCACGCTGTAGTTCACCATCAGGCGCACGCCGCGGTTCAGGTACCAGTTGAACGCCACTCCACGCGAGTTGGCGCGGCTCGTCTGCAGGGACGTACCGGCGAAGACAGGAAACGCGTCGGGATCGATCGTGAACCGGTTGTAACGAAAGCCCAACTCGAATGCGCCCCACTGACCGCGCTGCGGGTCGAATGGCTTGGTCGGGGTGAGTCCGCGATACGACGGATGCTCGCCAGTGAGCGCGATCGATGACGTGACGTTGAACGCCGAATGCTCCAGTCGCTGAGCTGTCGTGCCATGCCTAACGACTTGACCGATACGCGTGTACTGCCACAGCGTCCCCAGAGGGCCGGCGTACCAGTGGCCTTGCGGCGCAACGCGAGTGTGCTGTCCGTCTGCGATCGTCGTGCCAGTGGCCTTGCCATCCCAGCGGAAGACAAACGCCGCTTGCCGTGCCGGCGTGCGATACGTCTGGAGTCCCGGTGAGGCGATCGTGCCGTGATGTCCGCCGCGCGTTCCGGCGACGCCGATGCCGAATTCACGAAGAGCGCCGAGCGAGGAGCGCGCGAACGGCTCTATGAACAGCCGGGCTGCGAAGTCCTTTTGATCGTCGCCGTCGCCATCGCCGAAACCGAGATCGGTGACACAATTGAATACGCCGGCCTGATACTGAATGAGCCCGCCGCGAATGTCGCCGTACAGTTGTACGCCAACGTCACGGTTAGGCGCGAAGCTCGTATTGATGGCGCGCTCGATGAAAATGATGTCGGTCGCTGACTGCAACCGTTCGAGGCCGACTGGCGGCTTGAACTTTCCCGAGCGGATGTTGAACAGAGGACTCAGTCTGAGATCCGCGTGCGCGTCGAAGACAGTCACGCGCCCCTCGCCGAAGTCCGACATCAGGCGCAAGTCGACGATACGGCCGACTGTGGCTTCCCAGACTGGGCGCACTCGGCGCAAGAGAAACGTCCCAGTGGTCGGCGTATTGTCAGCGTCGAAGAAGAAGCGGCTGTCGCCCTGGAAATAGCCGCGCAGGCGCAGACGGAAACGGCCGTCCGCCGAGGCGAAGGTCAGCGGAGGGTTGTTGGCGTCTGCTGCCTGACGAGTCGTTTTCGTCAGGCTGTCGGTGAAGTGACCCTGGTGCCTAAGCAGCTCACTCACCGCCGCCTCGAGCTCGCTCACGCGCGCCGCGACGAGCGCCACTAGCACGGCAGCGAATCCGACTTGAATGACTGGGCCCTTCTTGCGCGACGCTCAGATTGCCGCGAGTGAAGCGCGGTTCCAACAAGGAGTAGGCGGTCCACGACGTTTCACCGAGTGGATGGAGAGAAGGCATTCGGCGGGCCAAGCTATGTCTCGTAAGCTAAGTATTTGTAGCTACAGAACTTAGCATTACTGTGCGTCGGATCTCTCCATCAGTTACCCGTGAACTAAGACGGCACTATCCTTGATATGCCATGGGTTCAGCTGAACACCCATTGTATTTCATGGATTCTATACAGCCTCTCCCTCCGCATCAGCCCTTCCAGCTGCTTGTGGACGTCTGGCGCACAGCGTCAGGCTCCCTACCACTCTCGGAGATGCTCCCCCGGCTCGCAGGATTGCTGGCGCGAGTCTTACCGGCGGAGTACGTCGCCGTTAGGCATCTCGACAGCGCCGCGCGACGACTGGAGACCATATCGGTGAGTCCGCTGCGTCCGTGCGCCCTTCCAGCTCTCGCGCGCGATCCGCTAAGCGATGCCGACTACCACGCGTTTGCCGAATGGTGCAGGTCGGGCAACGCGACGCTGCTATCAAACGGTGCCGCGCCGCAGCGTGTACGCGGAATCGCGTTCCCTGGTGTGCGCGCGGACGCGGACGTCCTGATCGCGCCTCTCCGCGCCGACGACACGGCACTCGGTGTGTTTGTGATCGTGGCCCGCGCGCGTGGTCGCATGGGTGATCCACACGTCGCCCTCGCCGACGAGCTCATCGCTCCGCTGTCCGCCGCGATCGAGAACGACATTCGCCTGCGCGAATTCTCGCGCATGCGCGAGGCGCTCGAAGCGGATAAGCGCGCTTTGCTGCAACGCCTGCAGCGGCAGGAACTGGCGGACACCATCGTCGGCCGCGAAAGCGGCCTGCAAGGCGTGATGGACCGAGTGGACCAGGTCGCACCGACTGACACGCCCGTTCTGTTGTTAGGCGAAACTGGAACAGGGAAAGAAGTTCTTGCGCGCGCGATCCACGCCAAATCGCGCCGAGCCGGCGGGCCAATCCTGCGCGTGAATTGCGGCGCGCTCTCGCCGGGACTCATCGACTCGGAGCTGTTTGGGCACGAAAAAGGGAGCTTCACCGGCGCTGCTGCGTTGCGCAAAGGCTGGTTTGAGCGCGCCGATGGCGGCACGCTCTTCCTCGACGAGATCGCCGAGCTGCCAGCCGATGCTCAGGTGCGCCTGCTGCGCATTCTACAAGACGGGACGTTCGAGCGCGTCGGCGGTCAGCGATCACACAGCGTCGACGTGCGCGTTGTCGCCGCCACGCACCGCAACCTTCGCGAGATGGTGGCGCGCGGGACGTTCCGCGAAGACCTTTGGTACCGCATCGGAGTCTTTCCAATCGAGCTTCCGCCGTTGCGCGCTCGGCGAGAGGACATACCCGCGCTGGCGGCGCACTTCGCGCTGCGCGCCGGGATGCGGTTAGGCGGTGCTCCTATCGCGTTAGGCCCGGACGACGTCGATCTGCTGGTGTCCTACAGCTGGCCGGGGAACGTGCGTGAGCTGGCCGCCGTCATCGAGCGCGCGGCGATTCTGGGTGACGGCCGCCAGCTGCGACTGGCTGCGGCGCTGGGAGGAGGCGCAGCGAACGGCGCCGGCGGGTCGCCGGTACGGCAGACAGGCGTCGGGAAGGCATCGGCGCGCGAGGTCGATCCTGCTTCCGTCGTCACCCTGGACGAGGCGATGCGGCAGCACATCGAGCGCGCGCTGCGGGCGACCGGAGGGCGCATTGAGGGGCCACGCGGCGCGGCGGCGCTACTTCAGATCAACCCGCACACGCTGCGCGCTCGCATGCGCAAGCTGCGCATCGACTGGGGCGCGTTCCGGCCCCAGAGCGACAACTTCGGCGGCGATCCGCACTGGGAGTAGAGCGCGTTAGGCGGCGGCGCTAGAGCTTGGGCGCAAGCGCCTCCTGGGCCTCTTGCGATGTCACGACCGGCACGATCTCGAAATCGGTGACGTCGCGCCAGTTTGCAATCCACGCTTCGAGGTCGTTGATGTCATCGCATTCCATGACCTGGAAGCAACGGCGATAGTCCGTCGTGACCCAGCTCGTGACGTAGCGCAATCCGTCCGGAGCCAGGCGCCCGCGATCGCGAAAGCGGCGATACACCGGCAAGGGATCCCCCTTCTTGAAGTGCTCGATGATCATGTACAGCATGGCTCGTTAGGTTAGCTCCAGCGTGGTTCCGCATCCCGACCGAATGGCGCGTTCATAGACGACCGCCGCTGCTGCGACGTCCTGCAGCGCCGCACCCGTGCTGTCGAACACGAACGTTTCGTCATCCGACGTGCGCCCGGGGCGCAGGCCGGCCAGTATCTGTCCGAGCTCGGCGTGCACGTCGGCTACACGCATAACGCCTGCATCGATCGCGTGGTGCAAATCGCCGATGCTCGCCGCCTGATCCACAAGATCGACTACGACCTTGCTCTTGGCGAGGGCGGCAGGCTCGATCTCATGTTTTTCAGGGTTGTCGGCGCCGACGGCTGCAATGAAAAGTCCCGGCCGCAGTAGTGCGGCGTGGAATATCGGCTGCCGCGCCGGCGTGCACGTCACGCAGATCTCGCTCGCCGCGACGGCGTCGGCCAATTGCTCGTTAGGTGTCACCTGGATGCCGAGCTCTGCGCTCAGATCTTTGGCGAACGACGCGGCACGGTCCCTATCGATGTCGATCGCGTAGCCGCGTCTGAGAGGTCGTATGAGCGCGAGTGCGCGCAGGTGACTGCGGCCCTGCGTGCCGCATCCATAGATGGTGACGGTCCGAGCGTCGGCGCGCGCCAGTCGTCGGGCGGCAACGGCACTCGCCGCGGCAGTGCGCAAGATGGTGATCTCGATCGAATCGAGAATGGCGAGGGGCTTGCCGGACGTCAGGTCAAACAGCGCGATGACGCCCTGAATCGTCGGCAATCCGCGCGTCGTGAAGTTATCCGGGAAGTTCGCGTTGATCTTGGCGGCGAAGTATCCGGGCTTGCCGCCTAACGCTGCAGTCTTGACGTGATAGCCGCCGCCGCTGACGTGCGCGCCGAGAATGCCCGGTGCGGTCGGCAGCTCGCCTTTCGCGTGCTGGATGAACGCACGCTCGACGGCGTCGATGCAGTCCGACATGTCGAGCAGTTGGGCCACTTCTGCGCGCGGGAGGATGAGCATCGCACAAATCCCACCCCGTTCAATCCCTTTGGCAACCCGGCGCGTCTCCGAACGTGACAGCGTCTCTCATCGCGAGGGCTGCGGCGTGACGTTGACAAGCATGTTCGGACGCAGGTTGAGCGTCTCGAACGTGATCTTCGAGATCAGGCTGTTCACTTTCTCGGGGAGCACCTGATCGGCGCGTTCACCGAGTATCGCCGCCAGGCTGGCGCGTGGACGGATGCGGACGTAACGCGGCATAGAACCGCCGACCACCATCCGGTACCACAGCGTTTCTCCCGCGAGCCTTGACTGCTCGGCCGCGATTGCAGCCTCGAAGGCCATGGCGGCTCCTTGATTCAATTCCACCGTCGTGTATTCGGCGCGCAGAGTCGGCGTCGGCACACCACAGGGACTGCCGCGCGAGAGCGTCGGCAGGTACTCGTAGATCCAGTTGCCGAGGAACTGAGCGTGTGGCAGGACGTTGACGAGGTTGTCGCGCTCGTCGTCGGCCGGCATCACCGGATTGCTCAATGAAGCTGCCGAATGTCCAAATGTCGCGTAGATGATCCAGCGTTGTTGTTCGCTTGATGCCCACACCGAAAAGCTGTACCACTTGAACGGATCCTTCGCTTGACGGTGCCACTCGAGATGACGGATGTACCCTTCCTCCCACTCAACCGAATGGCCATCGATGGCGCGCGGTACCGCATGGAAAGATGCCTCCAGGTCGTTTGACTAACATGTCTACTGGAGGGTATCCCATTTGATTGGATCGATTCGCGACAGAAATGAATCAGGTTCAGCCATCGTGACAGCGATGACTGCTGTTTCCCTTGCGCGTTAGGCAACGCGGCGTCATAGCTCCGCATATGGATTCGCCATCCAAGGAGCGTGCCTCGCGCCGCCCGTCCCGCCCGTCCCGCCCGTTCTGGAGCCGACGAATCGTCGTCGTGCTGGTGCCGCCAGTCGACGAGCTCGATCTGGTCGGCCCGCTTCAGGTCTTCAATTCAGTCAACCGACTTGCAGCTCGGGCGATTTACGCAGTTGAGATCGTGACAAGCGCGGATCGTCTTGTCGTCGACGGCGAGGGTGGTGCGCTGAGCTTCAACGCAAAGAGTCACTCGACAAGGTCGAAGGAAGCTGTGACTCCGTACTTCTGGTGTGTGGCCTGGGATCTCGCTCAGTGCGTGATCCCGCGTTATCTGCTTGGCTAAGAAAGATGTCAGGCAGCGTACGCCGTCTTGGAGCTGTGTGTGTTGGTGCTTTTCTGCTCGCTGAAGCGGGAGTACTCAGTCGTCGGCGAGCAACGGCGCACTGGAAATTCGGCAGGGAACTCGCAACGCGATACCCAGAGATTCGGGTGGAGCACGAGCCGCTTTGGGTCAAAGATGGAAAGGTCTATACGTGCGCTGGGATTTCCGCCGGCATCGATCTCGCGCTCGCTTGGGTTGAGGAGGACTGCGGCGTTGCTCTCGCACATGAGGCAGCGCGCAAGCTCGTTTTGTTCCTGCGGCGGCCCGGTGGGCAGCCGCAAGTGAGTGTTTCACTCGCTGCACAGGCGTCCGAGATGGCGTCAATTCGTGAACTCCATATCTGGATGGCCGAACATCTGCAGAAGAGGTTGACCGTCGAGGAGCTCGCGGATCGCATGTCCATGAGCGTGCGAAACTTTGAGCGCGTGTTCACTCGCGAGGTCGGCACGACTCCGGCGCAGTACGTGCTTCAAATGCGAGTTGAGATGGCGCGACGTCAACTCGAACGTACTGCTAATGGGCTGAAGCAGGTTGCCGCGGCCGCTGGATTCGGCAGTGTTCCCGTTATGCGGCGCGCATTCACTCGCCTGTTAGGCATCACTCCTCTGCGCTATCGAGAATTGTCCGAGCGTTCAGCCGGCGAATGACGAAGCGGCTGGAGTTTCAGCTCGGCGCAGGCAGCTCGAGTACCCTTGGGTCATGGCGATAACTTCGGCCCTGCTCCTCGGGGCGACGGGCGCCGCGCCTGCCTAACGTCGATCGTCAGGCTCGGCTGCGAAAGCAACAGCTCCACGCTGACGCGAGTGATTAGCGACCTGGCCTGGGCAAGCACGTGATCGTCCGCGCCCTCGGTCGCCGCCGACAAGGCGGGCCGAGGACGCAGTCGGAGATACTTGGGTACCTGTCCGCCGTTCAGCAGCCGGTACCAGAGGGTCTCCGTCTTCAAAGACGGCCGTCCACTTTTGAGCTTGGCTTCGAAGGCATTTGCCGCGGCTGGCTGAACCTCCACGGTCGTGAACTCGAGCAAAGTGGCCGGGCCAGGATCGCCCGTACCACGCGAGAGCTCCGGCAGATAGCGATATGTCTCGAGGTTCGTGAATTCGGAGTGAGGCGCGCCGGTCGTGCGCCAGTTCTCCCAGTCCTCCACTGGCGAGACGGCGCTATCAAGGCTGCCTGACGAGTGATTGAAGCTTGCGAAGACCAACCCGCCGATTCGCGCACCAAAGCGGATGTCCCACGCGTACCACACGTACGGGTCCCGGTTATCGCGATGCCACTGCCAATGGCGCGCTACGGCGGTATCAAATGCGAAGTCGTGGCCTTCCAGCCGACGCAGTACACCGAGGAGTACGTAGCGGCCTCCGCCTGCGCCGCCCTGGGCAGCGAGGAGCGACGGGATGATGCTGACACCGATCACCAACAAGCAGCGCTTCATGGTCATTTTCGATCCGGGGCGATGTTTGTTGGCGCGAATGATACGAGTTCTGCCCCGTCGTTTTCCGCCAACGTTGTGACGATTCCCGCCACAATTCCCGCGGCCGAGGGAAGCGCCTAACGCCAGCGACGAACTTGCGCCGCGATAGGCTGCCTGGCAGCGTGTTAGTTCTGTCGCCGGATTTCACGCCGCCATGCACGCCACGCCATCATGCAGCTATGCCAGGGAGCACGCCTTCCAGTTCGGCCACGAGTGGTATGACGGTCTCCGCGAAGCGCTCCATCTCTTCGAGCTGCGGACTGCACTGCAGCAAGAGCACATTCACCCCTGCGGCTGAGAGCGCGGCGATCCGCTCCGCCACCTGCTCGGGCGTACCAACCAGATTGGCGCGCAGCCCGCGGTTCGAGACCGAGTAGTCCTCGAGACTGACGCGCTGCTCCAGCTGCGTGTGCTGGATCCAGTCCTGATAGTTGGCGTAGCCTGGTGAACCTGGTTGGACATTCGTTATGCGCTCCAACTCGCGCTTCGCGGCAGCCTCGCTTTCGCGCACGATGAAATAGGCCGCCATGGCGAAGTGCATCGGCGACAGACCTAACGCTCCGCGTCGAGCGCGAATATCCGCGATCTTGGGAATGACGCGCTCGGCCGGGTCGCCATGCATGGCGTAGGCGTCGCAAGTTCGCGTGATCAGCGCCTTGGCGGCTTCCGACTCCCCACCGGCGTAGATCGCCGGACGTGGACGCCTAACGGGCTTTGGCTCGAGCACCGTTTCATCGACCGAGTAGTAATTCCCCTTGAAACTGAAACGCGGCTCGCTCCAGCAGCCGTCCAGCACCTGAAGCCACTCCGCTGTGCGCGCATAACGATCGTCGTGCTCGTCGAAGCGCACGCCGTAGCGTCGCGCCTCGTCCTTCCACCATGAGGAGACGACGTTCAGCGCGAGGCGGCCGTTCGAGATGCGATCGATATTCGCGGCCTGCTTGGCCAGCGTCGCCGGATTGTGAAACGTGGGACGCACAGCAACCATGAGCTCCAAGCGCTCGGTGACGGCAGCGAGCGCGGCCGCCGTGCTCCAGGCGTCGAGCGAGGGTGCCTCGATCCCCTTGATGTCATTCAGGAACAACTCTGCGATGAGCGTGATGTCGAAGCCGATCTGCTCACTGCGACGCGCCAGCCTGCTCACGTA
>Ga0187892_10002250_pt1 | contig 39855 bp, 45 predicted proteins | sample MA1701073metaG_FD_139345 | JGI IMG/M metagenome (GOLD analysis project Ga0187892, IMG submission 139345) | Bio-ooze microbial communities from a basaltic lava cave in the Kipuka Kanohina Cave System on the Island of Hawaii, USA - MA170107-3 metaG ... | reverse complement strand
GCAGAAAGTGAAACTGCTGCAATTATTGATAAAATAAGACTTCTATTCAGCTTGAGATATTCTTTGTAACTTTTTTGCACATTTTTGGAAAAATTACCCTACAAATAAACCAAGTTCAATCCATTGTGATTTTCAAAAAGATCAATATTCCAGCAAGCTCTGCAATGTGCACGCCAAGTAAGTACGGGAATATTTCATGTGAGAACAATTGTGACATTGAAAAATATGCATATGCGCCTATGACATTGTGCAAAAACAGCATTACTGAGAACACAATCATTCCAAGTGGCAGTTGCGCTTTGGTATTTGCGTACATTCTTCCAAATACAAACATGAGTATTCCAAGTACGATCATATTTGCAATCGATACGCCTGACAAAACTGCAGAAGTTGATTCCATTTAGAAAAGACCTCCCCTCATATCGCTTATTTACTTTTTTCCAGTTTTTCTATTATTTCGTTAAATGAAGCCATGTTTACCTCCAGAAAGTTTGATATAAAAAAAGTGACATTGTATTTTTCTCCAAGTCTAGTTATTATGTTGTTTTTTTCAAGAACCCCGATATGATGCTGGATTGCCTTGTAATCTAAGCCTAGTTCTTTAGCTAGCTGATTTGCATTGAATGGTTTTTCTCTTATTGCCAAAACCAGTCTAAGCCTATTTAAGCCGCCTCTAGAACCTGCAAATACGAACCACAAAAGACGCTTTGCGTATGGGTCATTGGCCATTATGAGGGAAATTTTTGATAATGCTACAAAAACGTATTTGTGAGCCTCCGTTCATAACGCAAAAACAATATAACAAATTTTTGTTAAAATATAGTACCAAATGATGCTAAACTACGATTATCCACTGTATAGGCCTCCATCTGAGGCAGATTCTCTGATATTCCAGGTAACGCTTGGATGTTCGTATAATGAGTGCTCGTTTTGCGACATGTATAGATCAAAAAAATACGTAGAGAAGTCATGGGATGAGGTAAAAGCTGAAATTGACATTATGGCAAAATCCCTTCCTCAGACAAAAAGAATTTTTCTTGCTGATGGCGACGCACTAAATCTTGCAACAGACTATATGCAAAAAATCGTCAGATATTTGTATGAAAAGTTTCCAAACCTAGAACGCGTTTCGTGTTATGCAATGCCAATGAATATTCTCAAAAAGACACATGAAGAACTCAGAACGTTACGTGAGGCTGGTCTAAACATGTTTTATTTAGGAATTGAAAGTGGTTCCGACATTATTCTAAAAAAGGTGACAAAGGGAGCTACTGCTGCAACAATAATTCGAGCTTGTAAAAAAGCAATAGAAACCGGATACATTCTTTCCTGCATGATAATTTTGGGGCTTGGTGGAAAAACCTATTCAAAGGAACACATCAAAGGATCAGCCGAAGTAATCAATGCATCATCCCCCCATTATGTCGGTGCACTCACCCTATATTTGGAAAATGGAATTAAAAACGAATTTCTAACCAAATTTGGCGAGCCATTTATTCCGGTGAGCGACTCTGAGGCCCTAAATGAACTTGAAGACCTCATAGAGCAAATCGATGTTAAAGATCAAGTAATCTTTAGGGCAAATCATGGTTCAAACGCATACACCATCAAAGGAACGTTTCCTCAAGACAAGCAAATGATGCTTGAGCGAATAAGCTGGATGAGGCAGCATCCTGAAACTGTAAGACCACAAGGCCTCAGAGGATTTTAAATCTCAAAAGCTGAAAATTTCACTTTTAGAAGGCTTTAGAGACTATCAATTATTGGTTTGAGATGAGCAGGAAGTTCTAGAAGCTCTGTATGGCTTTCGTTGTTTTGTAGAACCTCAGGGCCTATTCTTCGAACACGTTGCGTGCCAATTAACGTGTCAATACTTCTTTGTGCATCCTTTTCTGACAATACGGTTTTTAGTTTTTCAAGTAATGTTGCTTCATTTTCGTACTTTTGGATTGCATACTGAACTAAAATCAACTTGTCATTAAATGATAAATCAACCATTGGTTTTTTTCCTATATCATGTATAAAAAATATTCTTAAGTTTTTCTAATTCCCTCAAATGTAGAATTTAAAATCTCTTTTCTTACAATACGAACTGTTTCATATATTGTAGTCTTTATATCGTCAAAGTAGTTGCCCACGACTCTTACAATCACTCCAGAGTTGTCGGGAAGAAAAGAACACCCCCCAACTACTTCGTTGTTGTTATCAAACAAATTGCCTATCTTTTCATGTATACTTTTAACATGTTTTTGTGTTAGAATGTAAATTGTGCCAAAAATTGTATATCCCTCAAGAATTCCAAGAGATGAAAATCTCTGTTTTTGAGGATTTAGCATTGATGCATCAGTAAATTTTATCTCTCCTTTTTGGTTTTTTCCCGTGGTTTTAAGATAACAAATATCATAGCTGAACATCTCGCCCATTGCAGCACGTCCAGAGCTAACAACCTCAGAATATACTACGGTTGCAGAATCATGGGCTGTGATATTGACTTTTTGATAGTACCGCGAATTTTTATATGGAATGATTTGGTCTGGAATGAATTCAAGGTAACAATTCTCCGCTACATCTATGTTGAGTAACTGGGTTGCGTAGTTTGAATCCATTTTGTATATTCGTGTAGCGCCCTGCGTTGTAATGTTAGCAAGCGCATTGTTTTTGAGAGCTATATCCATTCGGTATCTATCTCCCTGAATAACCCCGCCAGATGATGACATGATAAACAGATAAGCCATAGCAGGATTTGCGTCATCATAATGCAGAACTTTTTGCGTATAAAGTGGAACCTTTGAGTATTGTTCAGTTAAGATGGTCCTGTTTTTTGTTGGCTCTTTTTCTAAAACTATCCTCAATATGCCAGTCTTTCCTGGTGTTCCAACTGCAAGCGTTTCTACATCTTGACTCAGTGCTAAAAATTCAGGCGGAACATCACTTGGGGTACAAAAATCTAGATCCGTCATCGCTGATGCAATAAAGCCTTTGGAGGCTGTTCAAAAAGAACATCTCGGATAATATGTTCTGCAATTTGCTTTATACCCACATCACTTTTGCAGTTTACAAATACAAATGGTTTTTCTTTTCTCATTCTTTTGGCATCATGTTCCATCATGGAAAGATCAGCACCAACCTGCGATGCCAAGTCTATCTTGTTTATAACTAAAAGATCAGACGACTCAATACCAAGCCCACCCTTTCTTGGATATTTGTCACCACCTGCCACATCTATTATGTAAATAAAATAATCCGCAAGAATTGGACTGAATGTTGTTGTGACATTATCTCCACCACTTTCAATTATTATCAGATCGAGTTCTTTGTGATCTCTTTCAATCTCATCAATTAATGCCAGATTCATTGAGGGATCTTCACGTATTGCAGTATGTGGACACCCTCCTGTGGCTAAGCCAATTACCAGATTTTCTGGCAATAGTTTCTGCTGAGTTGCAAGGTTTTTTCGCATTCTTTCAGCATCTTCTTTTGAGATAACGTCATTTGATATTATACAAATTCTGTAGCCTTGTTTGGCTAAAACTGGAACAACTTGTTCAATGAGTGTGCTTTTTCCAGAACCGACTGGCCCTCCTATTCCTACCCGAGGGATTCTATCAGACATTATGGGAAATTTTTCCCAGTTTAGGTAATAAACATTTTAGAATCCATTCTTTCGTGATGAATTTGTATTATATCAAGTTGTGGCGCAAACTGCCACATCTGGTTGTATGGTATATCGATGTATTTTTGTACCGTTTCACCGATCATTGGTTTTAGTTCATTTAGGATTTTTTGACCTTCAAAGTGTTGCAAAATCCCTAAACGAAGCGCTGCGCCTATGACACTCACGGCAAACCCGTAAAAGAGCGTCAAGGCTGCCTTTTGCTTTGGTATGCCAAATAGTTTTGCTGCAATTGCAATTGACACGGGATAAGTTCCTGGGGTTTTGGAAGATGATATTGCCTGCACATATTTGTCGAGTAAGTCATCTCTGAGAAACGACGTAAGGCATTTTGCGAGTTGCCTGCCTGAGCGTACTGATGCATCTCTTTGTTCTTTTATCAGCTTTATTTTGTGAATGGATTCGTCGACATCAAATAAGGCATTTGTGTCATTGTCTTCAACGAAATCGTATGCATTGACAAGTGCAACACAGTCAGCAGGTCCAATTTGCTGCAGAAAATACACCTCTATGAAATTTCGAACCTGTTCTGGAGATGTAATGCGCTTTTGCATGTAAAGCGATTCAAGGCCATTTGACATTGTATAAAGACCACTTGGGAAAAACGAATCGGCAAGTTGCATCAGACTAAGGTCTGCAAAGTCATCCATGCTCATGCACGTTCATTGCATCGTGTGGTTGAAAGACTTTTTCTTCTACTGAGAGTTCAATTTTCTCAATCATATCCCTGAAGAACAACTTGAAAAGATCAAATTCCGACTCGCTGTAAATTGGAAATATTATTGAATTATCTTCGTACGCAATGGGCCTATGCCTGTTACCAATAATGTGACCTAACATTACAAAAAGTTCAAAATTTTTTTCCTCTTTTGACCTGACCCTAATTATTTTTTCTGGAAGCTGCTCTACTAGTATTTTTATGGAATCTATTGACATTACATCGCCGTGGCGTAGTCTGATGCCAGCAGTAAGGTCTATTCCAATGTCGGTTCCATCCTGCGTTTTTTTCCGAAGTCGAGTTTTTTCCATTTCATGCCTTGAGAGTGCCAGTCTCTTGTAATTCTGGTGTTCAGTTTCAAATTCTTTTGCAAGTTTTGAATCCCTAAAGATGTTCCCAGTGATTGAATTTGAGAGTAGCATACCTTACAATATGGAATCCGGCGTTATATTTTTGAAGATGGTTTTTAGTAATAATGGTGCATTGGTCGTTGAATCCTTCCCATTGCATCATGGTCATGTTTCTCACTACCCCTAGCATGTGAATGAGTAGTGCCATCAGCATGAGTGTGTGTGTTATCAAGGGGTTTCTTTTCAAAAACATCGTCTACTCGCAGCAACATTTGGACTACTTCGGAGGCAGTCTTTAGTATCTGTTCTTTTACCACCATTGGCTCAATGACGTTTTTTGTTGAAAGATCTTGTACTTTTCTTTCTAGTGCATCAACTCCGTACCATTTTGAGATGTTTCCCAGTGAAATCTGGTCAATTTTAGACCTCAATTGGCTTGAAGCGTCAAGCACATCCATTCCTGAATTTCTTGCAATCGTTAATGGGATTTCTTCTAGGGCTTCCGCAAACTTGGTCACAACTAGTTGTTCCTTTCCTTCGATCGTATAGGCAACTTGGCGTATTTTTTTTGATATTATCGCCTCTGTTGAGCCTCCACCCACGACAATTTGCGGTTTGACAATAAAATCCCCTAGAACATGAATTGTGTCTAAAACAGATCTGTGAAACTCGTCAAGATATCTTTTAGATTGCGATCTTAACAAAAGTGTCACTACTTTTGGGTTGATGCAGCTTTCAACAAAGACCATCTTATCGTCTCCGACAAATTCTTCGTAAACTTTGCCTGCAAATCCTAGCTTGTCTTTAGAAACTTCGTCTAGGCTAACGATTTTTGCTCCAGTAGCTTTTGATAACCAATGAAGGTCATTTTCTTTCACTCTACGAACCGAGGTGATTCCGGCCTTTAGAAGTTGTTCTTGGGCACGCGAGTTAATTCCTTTTCTTGAAAATATGACGTTTGCTCCAGAATCTATAATCAGTGAAATTTTGTTTTTTATCTCATCTGACTTTTGTTGAAGAAAAACTTCCCTCTGGCCAACTGTGGTAATTATGATTTCAGACTCTGTTTTGGTGGTTTGGTTATCTAATTCATCATCTAAGAGAAGAATTTTTGCATTCTGAACATGTTTTGGCATTTGAAAGTTATCAATTGTTTTATCTACTACCATGCCTCTGATCAGAGTCGTTTTGTCTGCGTTCCCTGGTTTTTCTTCGATTTTAATGTCATCGTGTTCAATCTTGTTATTTTTAAAATCAGAAATTGCAAATACTGCTTTTACAACAAGCTCTGCAATCATGTCTTCATCCGCAATATTGGAAATTGCTTTTGATCTCAGACATGTCAATGCGAGGTTTTCTAATACAGCCCCATCAGAGTTGTTCTTTGTTTTTGCAATATTGTACAGGGTCTCAAGTGAAATCTCCAAGCCCCTTTGGTATCCCTGTATGATTACTGGCGCTGGGATTCCAACATCTAACAATTCTTCGGCCTTTTGGATTAACGCGCCTATCAAAACAGTCACAGTAATTGTCCCATCCCCAACAGCATTGTCCACCGAATTGGCTGCCTCAATTACAGCCTTGGCAGCTGGATGAAACAGATCCACCTTACGTAGGAAGGCTGCTCCGTCTTTTGTTATGGTTGCATCGCCTAAAACATCGATATACATTTTTTCCAAACCTCTTGGCCCCAATGAGGTTTTGACCAAATCCGCCGTTAGCTTGGCACCAAGTAGGTTGTATCGTCTCGATTTGTCGCTCTTTGTATAGCGCAGATCACTAGGAATGACATCTTCTAGGTTTGCCAATCAACTAAAACTCCAATGGAGATTATTAAATTTACAGACCCTTTCAGATTTAAAAAATTTAAAATAAAATTGTTCAAAAAGTTATGTAGAGAACTTTGATTGTGAATATACGTTTTAATCAAATATTTCATACAAGATGTTTGATTCGCATATTACGGATAATGAATTTGGAAAAAAATCAAGGACAATATATTTTTAAATTGTTTAAGGTATAGTTGTTCATGGGTTCTGTCACAACAAAAGACGACATACGAAGAGAATCAGAGAGAGTAATTAAGGCTCTTTACGGCAATGGAGTTGCAGATCTTACCATAAGAGAAGTTTTTGCCCTCCCAGAAAAAGGGCCACGAACTGCATGGGATGTACAAGTTACCTTCATGTTAGAAAAACTAAAGTACACTGTTGATCTTGAAATGCAAGAAAAAAACGCCCAAGTGACAAACGCCAGACTTATTGACACTATGGTTCCCCTATAGGTGCGTTTTGCTTAGTTAAATGACACATTCAAACGGTCAGTATCTTTTTGGCTTCCTGAATTTTTTCCAATAATTGCTTTAGGTACACGTCAGCAAATCTCTCAAAGGTTCTGGTGTCGTATTTTTGTGCGTACTCTTTTTTTCGTTTTTTGTATTCTAATTGAAGCCAATTAAATTCCGATTCATTTATCCGAATAACATACTTCTGAGAATCCCTCTTTGATTCAAACATATTGACAAGAAAGTAGCTGAGAAATTGGGTAAAATTTTCTATTTTGTATTTTTCTTTGTATTCATCTTTTAATATTTTATAATTATCTTCAAGCCACACTTTGACATCAGTTCTAATTGTGATGGATGTGTACTTGCCATTGAGATCTATCTTTATGTTGTGCGGCTCTACAGTGTAATATCCCAGTTTTATTTCGTTCATCAATATTATCAATGAGCTGGGAAGAAACATTCCCGGATAATGAACATCAGTGATTTTTTTTAATCGTGTCAAAACATCTGGCTTTAATCCGATTGTTCCATATCCTACTCCAGGCATTCTGTATATTATCTAAAAAGTAGTAATTATAACTTTGTCAAGCGATTTAGCGAGGCTACTTTTTTTTGTATTCTTTTACTATCCTAAAAATTATCCATATTGATGCCATGACAATTATGCCTACCCCTAGTCCAACATAGAAAGGATTGGTTCCTCCCTCCAGCTGAGTTAAGCCCAAACCAACTAAGATAATTATTGTCGAAAAGATATCTTTCTTATCCATTAGTGAATTATTTTAAAAATTAGTGCACTAATAAGACTTCTCTGGTGGCTTTGGCAACCACACCGTTTGAAACACTCCCCAATAATTTTGAACCCCAATCAGCCCTGCCGATTATTAGAATGTCAAATTCTTTTTCATGTTCAAGTATTGCTTCCCGTGGTTGCCCTCTTGAGATAATTTTACTAAATGCAACTCCATTCTCTTCACATTTTTTCTTGGCCATTTCCAAATATTTTTCGGCGTTTTCCTTTTGTTGCTTTCTCCATGGCTGTTCTAGTGCAGTAACAAATGATCTTGGATAAGGAGCCAGAACATGAATTCCTGTAATTGAAGCACCAACACCTTTTGCTATTGGAATTGCGATGTTAAGACATCTGTTTAAGCTTGATTCATTTCCAATTGCAACAAGAATCTTTTTCATGGATTTCACAAATCTGGCATGCAATATCTCAAATGTAAATGTTAGTTTTTGCCAAAGTTGTAATTCACTTTACTTGATACCACAAGATCAGTTTTTTCAATTCTATGTCATGTAATTGTAGAATACATATGTGATTTTGGTCACAATATCGTACATTACTAGAGTTTTCTAATCTTTAAATAATTTACAGTGATTGTAAGATGGGCAATGGGAGAAATTACTGCCGTTGGTTGGGCGATCATTGGATTCCTCGTTGTAACAATAGTAGTAGGAACTATGACGTATCGTCTTGTGCAGAGAAGCGGCAGGAGATTAATGGTTGCTGGAAAAAGCCTTCCCCTGTTTATGGTCGGCACCATGCTTGCAGCACAGTCCATTGATGGTAATTCTTCATTAGGTAATATTGCTCTAGTTTACGACTTTGGATTTTGGGCAGGCGCCGTAATTCCAATAGGCCTTGGAATTTGTTTGCTCATGACAGGCTTGTTCTATGGAAAAATTTTGAACAAGATGTCCATGTTTACTTTGCCAGACTTTTACTTTAGAAGGTACGGAAATGGGGCAGAGGGAATATCGGGCGTACTTATGATAATTAGTTTTACTGTCTTGGTGGCTGGTAATTTTGCAGCAAGCGGGTTTATCCTTGAAACGGTTTTCGGAATTAGTTATTTGTGGGCCATTCTCATTGCAGCCATTATTGTTTTGGCATATACATTTGCAGGTGGATTGTTTTCTTCCGCATATACGGATCTTTTCCAAATTTATCTGGCAATAGGAGCATTCTGGGCTGGATTTTTGTTCTTTGCAGGTGGATTCTCGGGCACAGAGTTTTCTACTATTCTTGATTCGGCACCGCCAGGTTACCTCGATTTGTCTGGCCTATATGATGTCGCAAACGGGGCATTACTTAACTGGGCTGCAATTTTGGCACTCGGACTGGGCGATATTGTTGCGTTAGACTTTATGGAACGAGTGTTTGCAGCAAAGAATCCCAAGACTGCACAACGTGGCGCGTTTATGGGTGCTGCATTGACATTCTTTACAGTTGTACCAACAAGCATGTTGGGAATTATTGCTGCATTTTATCTTCCAGGTTTGGAGGATCCAAACCTTGCCATGCCAGAGTTGGCACTCAACCACATGCCAATTGCAATAGGTGCTGCCATGCTAATGGGTGTACTGGGAGCATCGATGTCAACTGCCAACGGCGGTTTGTTGGCAATATCAAGTGTTGTTTCGCGAAACCTGATTCAAAGAATAATTCGAAGACGTTGGTTGGGTAGAGAGGCTTGGACTGACAAAAAGCTTTTGTGGGTTACTCGTATAATCACCATCCCCATGATGGTAGCTGGATTGGTGCTTGGTTATTTTGTACCAGCTCCAGGCATCTATCTGATTTTGGCATTTGATATTGTGTTTGCAGGTGCCTTTGCACCTCTCACGTTGGGCTTATTTTGGAAAAAGGCAAACATGCCAGCTGCAATTGCATCACTTTTATTCGGATCGGGTCTTAGGCTCTTCTTTTTCTTCGCATTTGATCAGGGACTCGTCGACGCAGAGTGGGCCGGCTTGGACACGTTGATTCCCCCTCCCATCTCCTTTGCATTATTCATAGCTGTTGCATATGCCACGCAGAAAAAGTATCCAGGCAAGGCAAGACACGATGTAAGAGATTATGTGCCTCCAGAAGAAGATCTAATATCTGGTGAAGATCTAAAGCACTTCAAAGAAGTTGGAGACGCAGGCGGAAACATATCAGATAGAAGAGCTATCTGATTTCTGACTTCGTGCAATGAATATGGGATTGAAAAATTGTTGGTACCACATAAATCGGGGATTAGTATCATTAAGCTACGATAACTACACTAAGGCCATATCGGAGTTTGATAAGGCAATAAAAATTGAGTCCGATAACCTCTCGGCACACCTTCACAAGGGAATTGTGTTATACAAGATGCACAAATATGAAGATGCGCTTGGTTGTTTTAACAAGGTCACAGAAAAGGATCCGAAAGACATTGCAGCGTTGTATCATCTGGGTCGATGTTTGGAGGGAACTGGTAAATATGAAAACGCCATTTCATGTTTTGAGAAAATTTTAGAAATAGAACCACAGCACGAGGAAGCGCTAATCTACAAAGGGCTCAACCTTAGTAATCTTGGTAAGCATGTTGAATCTATCTTTTGTTTTGATGAAATTTTGAAAAAGAACCCGCACAATTCTGGTGCGCTTGCAAAAAAAGGTCTGGTCTTAAACAGAATAGACAAAAAAAGTGAGGCCATGTTTTATCTTAACAAATCAGCTGAAGAAGATTCTAAAAATTCACTTGAAATATTTGAAAAAGGTTTTGAGCTTACCAAGGATGGAAAACATGAGGAGGCGTTAAAGTGTTTTAATAAGGCATTAGAGTTTGATCCTAAAAATGTTAAAGCACTAGTTCAAAAAGGCATAATTTTTGATATTGCGGGTTTTTCAAAAAAAGAAATAGTTGTATTCTTTGATAGGGCCCTAGAAATTGATCCTAAATGCATTGACGCGTTGCTAAACAAGGGGTTTATCCTAGATAGGACTGGATTTTTCGAAAAAGCCGTGGAATGTTTTGACAGGGTTTTAGAAATCGAACCCGCTAACATCAGAGCATTATACAGCAAGGGAATATCCCTATTTTCTTTAAAGAAACGCGCCGAGGCTATGTTTTATTGTAAGAGAGCTATTGAATTGGAGCCCTCAAATCTAAACGCGCTAGGAAGTATGGTTTGGCTTCTAGAACATATGAAAAAGTATGAAGAGGCAGTAGAGTATTGCGATAAAGCCATCATGTTGGAGCCAAATTACGTATATGCACTAAGCTACAAGGGCAAGATTCTATACAATTTGGGAAAATATGCAGAGGCGCTCAAGTATTATGACGAGGTTCTGAGAATCGATCCAATTAATCATAGAGCAATCTACTACAAAAACGACATTGTAACTAAAACTTCAAAAAAGAAAAGATTTGGTTTTATTGCGAAGCTAAAAAACTAGAATTTTTGATTTTATCTATGAATAAAATGAAATTTAATGCTATTTCATAATCAAATTAAATCGTATATTACGGATATTCCAAAAAAAGAAATTGGTTATTCGGTAAAAAAACTAAAAAAAGAAAAAAAGAACATCGGTAAACTACTTAGACATATTTAATTACATTCTGCGTTTTAGTAATTTGATCAAAAATGGGAATGGAGTTTTATGGAGATTCGTATAGGGGTAACGATGAACCAATTTTTGTCGGCATACCAACATTTTTGAAATTGCCATGGCTCAGAAGTAGAGCTGAATTAGAGAAAGTAAAACCGGATGTTGCAATAATCGGCGAACCTTTTGACTTTGGTACAACCATTCGTCCTGGTGCACGATATGGACCTCGAGCTATTCGTGCTGCATCTACAGTACCATCCCCTCCATACGAACACTTTAACATAGAAACTGGTGTCGATCCCTTTGGAGTTTTCAGAACTGTAGATTACGGAGACGTTAATGTTTCACCAGGAGACGTTGTAGAATCTCATCGAAGAATGACAGATAAAGTAAAAGAGGTCTTAGACATAGACGGGATCCCAGTCATGTTAGGAGGGGATCATTCTATCACGTTTGCAAATGTAAGGGCGTTTGCAAAAAAATACAAGAACATTGGAATGATTCACATCGATACCCACGCAGATTGTGCACCTCAAGGTCTTTGTGGCTTCAAATATGACCACGGTGCCCACATCCGAAGAATAATGGAATTAGGCTGTCTTAAAGGTAAAAACTACACGCTTATAGGCCCAAGAGGATATTGGCCTGGGCCAGACTTGTACAAATGGATGGCAGACCAGGACTTTCAATGGTTTACCATGCTTGATGTTGAGGAATTAGGAATTGACAAGATTGCAAAAGAAGCAGCTGATAGAGCCAATGACAATGTTGATGCCGTTTACATTAGTTGGGACATAGATACGTTTGATCCAGCCTATGCCCCAGGCACAGGAGAGCCAGAACCCAATGGACTTACATCAAGGGAGGGAATGAAGTTAATGAGACTTTTATCTACATCGTTTGATCCTGACAAATTCGCCTTTGATTTGGTCGAAGTTGCACCAAACTACGACGTAAGCGACGGTAATTCGTACAACGGCGGCATAACTTCAGGGCTTGCAAATAGACTAATCGTAGAGCTCTTGGCTGGCTTGTCATTAACCAAGAAAGGACTCAAGGAAGGAAATCCGGTGCGTCCTAATTTCTATCGCGGAACAGGTCACACCTATAGTTTTGGAAAAGAAAAAGCGGAGATTCCGAAGAGGGATTGATACACGTTAAGATAACGGTAAAGGGGGAGCCAGACACCTCTCCATTTACAAGAATCTTTTCGTATCCAAAGAAATCAGATGAAGAGATTTTCATGAACTCTGCAATCATGATTAAGGAGAGGCTCGATAGAAATCTCAAGATCAATACGAATGAAGCGCTAATTGTTTATTCTTCCTACATTGTCTCGGAACTTGGAGAAAACAGACCAGTAGAACAAATTCAAAAAGACTCCTACAAGGTTTTGAGTCCAGATCAGGTCCTCATCGGTGTTCCTGAAACTTTGAGAGAAATGTCATTTGAGGTAAAGCTTGACGATAAACCCACTCAGATAGTCATTCTGGACACCCCCATTCCAGTTTCCGATTATATTTTAAAATCAACATGATTCAGAAAATGAGGCTTTAACAATGATAGAAAATCTTATCGAGCAAATCCCAAGCGCGACTCCTGTCTTTGTTCTCGTTGCAGGCTTTGTGATAGGACTCTCTCATGCGTTTGAGCCAGATCATGTTGCAGCCGTGGCAACGCAAGTAACTAAATCCAAACAAAGTCGTTCTTTGCCTGTTTTTAGGCGAATAAGTGCAGGTGCTTTTAAGGGCTCCATTCTTGGAGCACTATGGGGAGCAGGTCATACCTCAATGCTGTTGTTGGTGAGTCTATTGATCTTTGTGTTTTCGTTAAGCATACCTCCCCAAATCTTTAGTAATCTTGAATTAATCGTTGGTATGATGCTTGTATTTTTAGGAGCATCAATTTATCTCAATAAAAAATTACTTAGAAAGAATCATGAACATCCCCATGTTCACGAAGATGGTACTATTCATGCTCACGAGCATACCCACAGCAAAGATCATCGTCATGGACACAAATCTTACATCATTGGTTGTATTCATGGCCTAGCAGGCAGTGGAGCCCTTGTTGTACTAGCTCTTTCAACACTTAGTGATGTACAGATAATTTTATCATTTGTTCTTGTTTTTGGTGTGGGCTCAATTCTTGGAATGATGGTAGTCAGTGGCGTCATTGGCTTGCCATTTGCCATATCTACTTATTCGGAAAAGATTCACAAGGCACTCCGTTTTGTTGTTGGCGCAATTAGTATAACTATTGGTTTCGATATTCTGTATAACGTAACTTTAGAAAGTGGCAGCTTCTTTGGATTACATTTGTAATTTTTTTATCAAATGAAAGTAATGACTAGGAATTTTTAGAATTAATAAATACAAGAATGCCAAATGAGATATCATGTTTTTGACTCCAAAAGAGACTGACAAGTTACAGATTTTCTTGGTTGCGGAATTAGCCAGACGAAGAAAGGCACGCGGCCTCAAACTTAATCATCCCGAAGCCATAGCACTAATAGCTGATCATATTCTAGAAGGTGCAAGAGATGGCAAGTCAGTTGCTGATCTGATGAGCTCAGGAAAAAAAGTTCTTACAAAAGACGATGTACTGCCTGGAGTAGTTGAACTGATTCATACCATTCAAGTAGAAGCAACCTTTGATGATGGAACAAAACTGGTCACAGTTCATGACCCCATAGTGTGAGACATATGATACCGGGAGAATACCTCATCTCAGACAAGCCAGTCATTGCAAACCAAGGAAAAAAGACAGTGAAGATACGAGTGACAAATACTGGAGACAGACCAATCCAGGTAGGTTCTCACACACACTTTTTTGAGGTAAACAAGGCCTTAGAGTTCCCACGAACCGAAGCGTATGGATTCCATCTAAACATCCCATCTGGCACATCTATAAGATTTGAGCCAGGCGATTCAAGGGATGTTGAGCTGACCGAATATGGAGGCAAGAAAATAGTGTGGGGGTTTAGCGGACTAGTAAATGGCCCATTAGATGAGAAAAGAAAAGAGGCACTTAAGCGGGCAAAAAAGGAGGGATTTAGAGGAGCATGACACTTGAGATCTCAAGGAAAAGATATGTTGATCTTTTTGGGCCGACGGTTGGCGATAAAATCAGACTAGCCGACACGGATCTGTTTATTGAAGTTGAAAAAGATCTACTCAGATATGGAGATGAGGTTGTTTTTGGGGGTGGAAAAAGTGCAAGAGATGGTCTTGCACAGACAAGCGGTGTAAAGCGCGAGCAATCACTTGACTTGGTAATAACAAACACCATAGTAATGGATCCAGTTCTTGGAATTGTAAAAGCAGACATTGGTATTAGAGACGGACGAATTGTTGGAATAGGAAAGGCAGGCAACCCAAACACCATGGATGGTGTCGATATGATAATTTCATCAAACACCGAGGTAATCTCAGGCGAACACACCATTTGCACTCCAGGGACGATAGATACTCATATTCATTTCATTTCGCCCCAACAGGTAATTGTCGCAATATGCAGCGGCACTACAACTATGATAGGTGGTGGCACCGGTCCAGCTGATGGTACAAAAGCAACAACATGTACCCCAGGAAAATGGAACGTTCATAGAATGATTGAAGCTGTCGAAGAATTCCCACTAAACTTTGGCTTTTTAGGAAAAGGCAACGACTCACAAGAAACTGCGCTTATTGATCAGATAAGAGAAGGAGCTTGTGGATTAAAGCTTCACGAAGACTGGGGAACTACTCCTGCCACAATTGATGCTGCACTCAGAGTTGCTGACAAAACGGACACACAGATTGCAATTCACACAGATACGCTAAATGAGTGCGGATACGTTGATGACACCATAGCTGCAATTGCTGGAAGAACCATTCATACATATCATACTGAAGGTGCAGGCGGAGGTCACGCGCCAGACATTATGAAGATTGCTGGTGAGCCGAATGTACTTCCCTCCTCAACAAACCCAACAAGGCCTTTTACTGTCAACACCTTGGACGAGCATCTAGATATGATGATGGTTTGCCATCATCTTAATGCATCTGTTCCAGAAGATGTGGCCTTTGCTGAATCAAGAATTCGCGCTGAGACCATTGCGGCAGAAGACATACTTCACGATATTGGAGCCATCAGCATGATGTCTTCGGACAGCCAAGCCATGGGAAGAGTTGGTGAAGTAACTACACGAAATTGGCAGACAGCTGATAAGATGAAAAAAATAATGGGAAGACTAAAGGAAGAACCTGGCGATAACGATAATGTACGTGTAAAGAGATACCTTGCAAAAATAACAATCAATCCGGCAATCACTCATGGAATATCAGAACACGTTGGTTCATTGGAATCATCAAAGATTGCAGATATTGTGATTTGGACGCCTCAGTTTTTTGGAATAAAGCCCAAGATGATCATCAAAGGCGGTTTTATTGCATACTCTTTGATGGGGGACCCAAATGCATCAATACCAACTACAGAACCAACCTATTACAGACCAATGTTCGGTGCATTTGGAAGGGCAAAAAAATCCATTTCATTTGTTTTTACATCAAAGCTCGCAGTCAAGGACGGATTAGAAAGCAAGCTAAACACAAGAAAAAAATTTCTTGCTGTACAAAATTGCAGAAATATTGGTAAAAAAGACATGGTGTACAACAATCTCACCCCAAAGATAGAGATAGATCCAGAGACATATCAGGTGACTGTTGATGGAAAGACTGCTACCGTGGAACCATCTACTAGTCTATCACTTACAAGACTTTATAATTTATTTTAGAACGTCGTTGAGATTAAACGGTTGCTTTGTGCAATACACGATGTTGAACAACCCAAACTGTGAGTATCATACTATGTGAATGAGATCCTTTAGGCTTCGCCTTGGTCTAGGGTTTCTTTTTTGTACTGGATAACCTACGCATAAAATTGACGAGGGTCTGAGGTTTGTTCCTATTGCTTCCATTACCTTTTCCTCATCAATCATCCCAATCCAAATTGAGCTTAGACCCAATGCAGATGCCGCAAGCTGTGAATAGGCACACGCAAGTGTGGCATCTTGGATTGCAAATTTTTTAAGAATGTCAGGTGGAAAGTTTAGCTTTACCCTAGAGGGATTCTTACAGAATATCAAGACCAACGGCGCATTGACATAAGGTTGATTGTTTGCAGCTGTAATCAGTTTTTCTTTTATTTTTGAGTCTTTTATGTAAAACACTTCAAACCCTTGAAAGTTTCCAGCAGTTGGTGCAGTATCTGCGGCAGCCAGTATCCTGTCTATTTTCCAATCTTCTACTTGCTTTGTTGCAAATTTCCTTGTTGAACGCCTTGTAGCCATAACATGAAAAAGATCTGTATCAAGGGTTTCTATTGTTTCTGCTATCAAAATTGCACTGAGAAGTTTGTTTTTTACATCTTCTACTTGTGGCAGTTGGGATGGATTGTATTCCTTGGATTTGATTATGACTTTGCCTTCCTGCTCTTCGATAAATTTGAGAAACTTTTCTGCAAGTAATTTTGTTTTGACCGATAACGATTGTCCACCTCTGATGTTAAAGTCTGTGTTTTCCTCATTTACTATGATTGAACCTGCCTTGTCCTCAAGTGTTATTCTACCCGTAGTTTTTTGAGAAAGTGCAGAGTGAAGATTTGACATGTCGTCTTCGGTCAGATAGATTATCTTTTCTTTATCATTATCTTGCAGATCAGCCCATACAAGACGACATCCGTTTTCTTTTTTAATATACGGATAATCTACTTTGGAAAATTCGTACACAAATTCTGGATATATTTAATAATATTTTAAGATCACAAAAAAAGGGAAAAATGGCGTTCCTAGATTGTTGCCAGGAATGCGCCAATTCCAGCACCCACGCCAATTCCTAGGACAAAAAAGAGCGCGTCCCAAGCCATGACTTTCTTAAATGGTGCTCGAACCTGAAAGTTCCAGTGATCTGGTTTGGTTGTTGTTTTCATATCTATATGATACAGCCCGATATTGATAGGGTCTTGTCAGCTAGAATGATTAGATTTCAGCTAAATTGTTGAATCGGCAAAGCCAGTTGAATCTGCCTATGGGTTAGGTAACAATCATTTTTATGAATTAATATTAAATTTCTCTTGTGACGGCTGCAAGAAAGCTCACAGAAGCAGAAGATATTCTAATCAAGATGCAGATGTCTACAGGTAAAGAATTTCAGTTAGAATTGCGCAATTTCATAAAAACCATGCATGATGTGTTTTCACATCTGTTGGATGAATACAATAACAAATTTGGTTTAAAAATAGAAAAAATTGGATTAAACACTTTCAAAGCTAAGGCAAAAAAACTGAGTAAAATAGATGCCATAAACTTCCTTATCTGGTATGAAAAAGAATATCAAAAAATCAAAAGTGATGAGGTGTGCGGTCATCTTTTAGAAAAAAAGGATGATTTGAGTTTTGATTTTTCAAATATCGATAATGATATAGCTGCTTTTTCTTTACTCCTAGATAAGACAAGGACAATGACATATTTTGCGTATGAAAATTTCTAAATGAAAACACGTTGAAAGTAAAGATTGCTTGTTCTAGCTTAGCAATGCAGCCCCAAATACCCCAGCAGAGTCGCCAAGTTTGTTTTTCAAAATTGGTGTATCTACCAGATCACTGAATACTTGGCCGTACACTGCATTACGCCCTTCAGTATACAAAAAATCAACATTTGATACTCCGCCACCAAGTACAATTGCATCAGGATCTAAAATATCAATTACGTTTGCTAGTCCCACACCAAAATTCTCCAAGAATTCTCTTTTCCACTGTTGGGCACTGTCTGAGCTAAGATTCTGTATTATTGATGTTAATGGTTCTGTTCTGCCTGTTAATTCGTTCCATCTTTTTTCAAGTGCCGTGCCGCTTATGTATGTCTCAACACAGCCAAACCTGCCGCAGTAACACCTGTTTCCGTTTTGGTGCAACGTGTGATGACCCCATTCTCCTGCAATGTATGTACGACCCCTGTGTATTTTACCATCAATTACGATTCCTCCCCCAACTCCTGTGCCCAATATCACGCCAAAAACTACTCCATAGTCTGTTGCAGCGCCAATTGTTGCTTCAGCCATAGCAAAACAGTTTGCGTCGTTTTCCATTGTGATTTTTTTCCCAAGTGATTTTTCAAGATCGTCTTTTAGTGGCATCCCAATAAGACATTGAGTATTGCTGTTTTTTATTAGTCCGGTCTTTTTCGATATTGCCCCAGGTGTACATACTCCCATTGAATAGTTTGAGATGTCTTTTGTAAGAACCTCTGTTAAAGAGAGGATTGATTCGACGATAGAATGATAGCCGTTTTGCTGGTTTGTAGGAATGCGTTTTCTTTGAATTATCTGAAGGTTGTCATCAAGGCAGAGTCCTTCAATTTTTGTTCCACCCAAGTCAACTCCTATTTTGTGCACAAAATTCTAATACTGAAATCTGTTTTGAAGTTTTTCTAAAATCGATGCTATCTTTGAGCGGCTCCGCCAGGTCCTGCGGAAACCGCAATCACATCATCAATTCTTAGAATCATGCATGCTGCTTCCGTTGCAGATTTTGAGATCTGTTCTTTTACTGATACTGGCTCGACAATATTTAGTGAGAACATGTCGTCGATTTTTCCTTCTTTTGCGTTAATTCCAGCCCATTTTCTGCCGCTGTTTTGCTTTGCTCTGAGATTTGCCATTGTGTCAATTGGATTCATTCCTGCATTTTCTGCTATTGTAAGTGGAATTACCTCTAAGGCTTCGGCATATTTTCGAATGGCTAGTTGTTCTCTTCCCTCAAAGCTGTCAGACCACTCCTTTAGTTGAGAAGCCAGATATGCTTCTGGAGCTCCCCCACCTGCAACGATTGCTGGTTTTTCTATGACATCTTTTACTACCATTAATGCATCATGAAGTGAACGGTCAACTTCATCTACTACTCGCTGAGAACCGCCACGAATCAAAATTGTGACAGATTTTGGATTCTTGCATCCTTCGATAAAGACCCATTTATCAGATTCTACTTTCTTTTGGTGTACAATCTCTGCATGACCAAGATCTTTTTCTGTCATGTCATCAAGGTTTGTTGTGATACGACCACCTGTTGCTTTTGCAAGTTTGGTCATGTCGCTTTCTTTTACACGCCTTACTGCCAAGATTCCATATTTTGATAGATAATGTTGTGCAATGTCATCAATTCCTTTTTGACAAATTAGAACATTTGAGCCAACTTTCTGTAGCTTGTCAACCATAGACTTGAGCATTCTATTTTCTTCTTCAAGAAACATTTGCATCTGAGTTGGGTCAGTGATTCTAATTTCAGCACTCATCTCAGTTTTTTCTACTTCTAGTGCTGCATTTAGTAAAGCAATCTTTGCTTGTTCTATTTTTGTCGGCATCCCACTGTGAACGATTTCTTTGTCAAGTACTATTCCTTTGATTAGGTCAGTATCCTGAATTGATCCACCTGCCTTCTTTTCCACTTTGATATTGTCAAGATCAACTGCATATTTGTCGCCTTTTTTTTCTGCTACGCGTAAAACTGCATCCACAACAAGTTTTGAAAGAATACTGCTATCTTCTGAAATTAGTTTAGACTGCATACTAGTTGTTGCAATCTTTAGTAATGATTCGTGATCCGTTGGTTCTATTTTTTTGGCAATTTGTGATAAGAGATCCATTGTCTTTTCTTGAGCTTCCTGATAACCTTCAATAATTACAGAAGAGTGAACGTTTTTTGCCAAAAGCTCTTCTGCCTTTTCCAAGAGAGCCCCTGCAAAGATAACTGATGATGTTGTGCCGTCTCCGACCTCATTGTCCATAGTTTTAGAAATTTCCACCATCATTTTTGCTGCCGGGTGCTGGACATCGATTTCTTTGAGAATTGTCGCACCATCGTTTGTAATTGTTACATCCCCAATAGAGTCAACAAGCATCTTATCTAGACCTCTAGGTCCCAGACTCGTGCGTACTAGATCAGCTACGAGTTTTGCCGCCATAATGTTGTTTTTTTGTGCATCTCGGCCCTTTTGCTGGAGTGCACTCTCTTTTAAGACTAAAACTGGACCGTTTGGGGTTTGTTGAATTGAAGCCATGTTTTCTTAAAAAAAAATCTTTCGACCCCTTTTTTAAAAGTTTGCTAGGCTAGGGCTGGAATAAACGATCTTTTCTTTACGTCGACAATGCCGCTGTAAAGAATTCTAACTGAAGGTAGTGCCAAAAAGGGCAAAAAGAGAGGTAAGAGGTGAGGTCTTTGAAATCTACAGCCACTGTCTACCAGAACAGAGTTCAGTTGAACAAACTTTTGCAAGATATCGTCGAATCGGTTAGACGATATGATTCCAGCCACCTGTAATGGTAAAAATGACAAGATCTTACCGTCTTTTATTACCACTAGTCCTCCCTGTGATCTAATAAGATGGTTTGCTGCCTGTGCCATGTCTTTTTCATTTGAGCCAATTACTATCATATCATTTTCATGAAAGCACCAAGTGGAGGCAAATGCACCCACGTTTGCACCAAAGTTTTTGAGAAATCCAACTGCGTGTTTGCCAGAACCATACGTCCTATCAAAGGCAGCCACCTTCCAGACATCTTTATCTGCAAATGGTACAGCATTACCTTCTTTTACAACAAGTTCGATGGTATTCTGCTTTGTAACAATTTCTGTTTCCATTTCAATAACATTTGCCATAACGGTTGGACTTTTGCCTTTTATTACAAAGTCTTTTTCTGAAATTGGTTTTGCAAGATTTACTGTTTTTGTAATCCATTTTGGTAGAGATTGCTTTCGAATTTTTGTTACAATACTTCTATTTGAGACTACAAGTTGTCCTCCAACGAAGACTTTTTTTGGTTTTATTTTTTCCAAGTCATCTAGGACTAACATATCTGCGAGCTTGCCAGGTGCTATTCCGCCAAGATCTTTACTCATATTATAATAATCAAAGCAGTTTTTTGATGCTATTGTTATGGCATCTATTGTATCCATTCCTAAGTGGATTGACTCTCTAATGCAGTGGTCTATGTGGCCATGCTTGATAATATCAATAGGATCTAGGCCGTCTGAGCAGAACATTAATCGGTTCAGGTAAGGTTTTGTGGTCAAAACTTGTGGTATGATGTTTTTGAGGTCTCGCCTAATTGAGCCCTCCCTCATCATGATCCACATACCAAGCCTCAGTCTTTCCATTACTTGATCATAGTCAATTGGTTCATGACAAGAAAAAATTCCAGAAGAAATGTAAGCGTTTAGCTTTTTGTCTGATGCTCCAGCAGTATGGCCATTTATGATGCAGTCGTTTTGTAACATGTTTGAAAGTTTTTTCATTGTCTGTGGATCTCTTGTAGTTACTTTGGTCCAAGAAAAGACCTCGCCTAGCCCTACCACCCCATTAAGCTTGATTGCAGATTTTTGTTCTGCAAGACTCAGTGTCTTTCCGTGGCTGAACTTTCTGTCTACTGGTAGACCGCCTGGAACGACATTAAATATTCTAATTGGCAAGCCAGATGAAGCCCTGACAAATTCTTTGAATCCCTTGAATCCGCACACGCTTACGATGTCAATTGGATCAGAAAACAGACTCGTTGTTCCACAAAGCAAAGAATGTCTTGCAAGTTCTGCAGGCATTACAAACTGATCTATGTGTATATGAGGATCTGCAAAGCTTGGTGAGAGGTATTTGTTATCAATATCTATTACTGCGGTGTTGGCATTAACTGTATGAGAAGCATCTGAACCAACGTATGCTATCCTATCCTTTATGACAGCAACCTGCGAATTTGGAATAATCTCCTTTGTGTAAACGTTAACAAGTGAGCAATTCTTGAGAACTATGTCTGCTTTTTTTTCTCCCAATGCAACTGCATTGAGAACAGAAATCATCGAGGCTAACTCAGACGACATGGTATCAATCTACAGCCGACTTTGTTATAAGTTCAAAGGCTATGATTAAATTACCATCCTAAACGTTGTTTGCTATGAACGTACCCAAGGAAATTAATCGGTACTGTCCCAAGTGCAAGACCCACACCTTACAGAAGGCTGCCCTCTACAAAGCAGGAAAAAGAAGAGGCTCTGCCATAGGTGAGCGCAGGCACGAAGAAGACAAAAAAGGGTACGGAGGACAGAAATTCCCAAAGCTAGCCAAGCCTGCAAAGACGACAAAAAAACAGACTTTGATTTTCACATGTCCTCAATGCAAAAAGAAATCTAATAAAAAGGGTATTAGACTAAGAAAACTCGAGTTGGTTGCACATTGAAAAAATCTCACATACTCGTTCCAACACCAAAAAGCAAGTTTCAGAAGGTACAGTGTAAAGAGTGTAGTGCTGAAAATATCCTGTTCTCACATGTCACCACTACGGTTACCTGCAAATCATGCGGAAACGTTATCGCAGAACCCACTGGATCCATTGCAAAAATTTACGGCACAGTATCAGGTATTCTTGAGTAAGTCGTATTCGTGTTTTGTGTTTAGATTTAGTGCTATTCTTTTGTCTTCAAGTATAGTGTAGCTTTCTTCTACTTTTTGGGAAATTTTTTTTGGGCTTATTATTGAGATGCCAGTGTAATGGCATTGTTTTCCTTCAAAACATATAGAAAAATCTGATCTGAGATTTAGGAGGTCAAGTAGGTTTTTTGTTACAAGAAAGCTTTGCCATGTTGCGTCTGTTTTGTGAGATGATACAATCTGTTTTACAATTTGTGCATCTAAAAGCGGAAGATCGCCCGATACCACGAGGGTTGGCTCATCAAGTTTGGAGAGCGCAAAATTCAGATCAGAAACATAACCACCTCCAGTCGTTTTGATTATTTGGATTCCAAGATTTGATAAAAGATCGTTTGTCTTTGGTGAGTTGTCACTTGTTGCAGCAACAATTTTTGAAAAACATTTTGATTCTTTTAGTGCATCAATTACATGTAAGATAACTGGTTTTTTGTATTTGAGAAGTAGTTTTTCTTCTGGTAGATCCATTCTTGTTCCTTTGCCGCCTGCCATTACAAGTCCAATCATAGGGATGCAAAGACAAGAAAGGAGGCCACTCTAGTTATCTCGTTTGTGGCACCCATGATGTCGCCTGAAATACCACCAAAGCTGCGCCTAGACACTGCTAAAATTAGCAAGGTTAGAACAATTCCTACCCCAAGTGCCAGAAATCCGATATTGTTTTGTAAAATCGCAATAGAGACAACAGTAATTACTGCTGCAATTACAAGTTTTTTTCTATCCTTCATACTATTCACGAAAGGCGAGTTAGAACCTTCCCAGGCAGACGGGCCAAAGCTTGTCAAAAGAACCATCGAGAACTTGGCAATTATTTCTGCGGCCAAAATTGCTATAAAGATCTCAAATCCCTTAATTGTAGATAAAGCAATCACTGTTCCTGCCACATACAACACAATTGTTATAATTCCTGCAGAACCAACAGACGGGTCACGCATCACATCAAGTTTTTTTTGCTTTGTTCCGCGAGCCATCAATCCATCTGCAAAGTCTGAGAGGCCATCAGTGTGGTGAATGCCAGTAATTAAAACAAGTGATGCCGTAATTAACAATCCGACAATTAATGGTTCCAAAAATAATGATAGACCGTACGCAGTAGAGCCTATCATCAGGCCTATTGCAATTCCGATTATTGGGAAAAGATACATGTATCTTGCAACAGTTTGCAGATCTGAACCTCCAGTTGGAATTATTGTCAGGAAAGAAAAGACAGAACCTACTTGTCTAAACATGAACCCACCATCCAAGATAATACAGAACAGCTATCATAGGAATTGTTACTAGTGAGCAAAACAAAAGACAGGTTACTTTCATTAGCAAAATAGCTGATCTGAAATGATTTTGGTCTAGATCTGTTGTTCCATTACCTAAGCTGTAATGATTGATTTTTTCAAATCTTGTTCCTAGCGCGCCTGCCATTGCAGCCATCGGATAGCCAGCGTTTGGGCTTTGGGTTTTTCTGCCATCTTGTCGGACCGTATTCAATGCATTTTTCCAGTCTGCACCAATTAGGACTGCTGCAAGTATCATGACGTATGCAGTGATTCTTGCAGGCAGATAATTGAGGATCCTGTCACAGTTTGCACCAAACCACCCAATATTGCTAAAAATTGTATTCTTATATCCAATCATAGAGTCGATTGTGTTTACTGTTCTGTAGACAAATGCACCTGGCAAGCCAAAGAGGCCAAAATAGAACATTGGGCCTGTTATTCCATCAACAATGTTTTCACTCGTACTTTCAAGCACTCCTGAAACAATATGATTTCTATCAAGATCTTTTGTGTCACGCTTAACAAGCATGGAAAGCCGTTGTCTTGCTTCCCCAAGATTATTCTTTGAAAGCGCATCCATAACAAGTGTTCCATGTCTTTCGAGCCCCTTGATGGCAATAGTGGACTTCAAGAGTAATGAGCCAATTAAAATTATAATTATTGTTGATATGATATCAGTCATATTTTTTGTGAAAAATTCGTATGATACCAACACTGTGGCAATAATTGTAGTAGCACACAGCGTGACACCAACTCCACCTAGTTTTTCTGCAGTTGAATTTTTGTTTTTTGCAATAGGCACAAGTTTTGCAACTAATGCTCCAACCCAAGCAGTTGGATGGAATTTGTTTTTTGGGTCACCAAACACAAAGTCAAGAGCCAGTGCTCCAACTGCAATCAAAATTGGGATAAGGATCATTGCAGTAACCTCTCAATTGTTTTTATGTCAAGATGTGATTTTACTGTCCTTGCAAGTTTTTCAATTTCCCCATCCAGTTTTTTTTGATTTTGTTTTCTGAAAAGATGAATTTTGTTATCAAGCGAATCCTCGTTTGGTAGATCCATATCCAATAGTGGTATTACACCTAAAACAGATTTAGATGTTATTTGTTTAAGCCTCCTAAATCCAGGCTTGAGTATTTTTACATCTCCTCGGAATTTGTTTATCACTAGTCCTTTGACTAGTTTTTGGTGCTGCTTTGGCAAAAGAGACATTGTCCCAACAATGCTTGCAAACGTGCCACCTTTTTCAATATCTGCTACAAGAATAACAGGTGAGTTTGTCATCTGAGCAATTCTCATGTTTGCAATGTCATATTTTTGCAGATTGATTTCAGCAGGCGAACCTGCTCCTTCTATTATTACTAGATCATGATTTTTTTTGAGCCATGCAAACGAATCAAGGGCTAACCTCAAGCCTTTTTTTAGGACAAATTTTTTGTAGTATGTCTGTGCATCCATTTTCTTGTAGAATTTACCCTGTAGTATGACTGAGCTTCGGTAGTTTCCAAGTGGTTTTAGTAAAATCGGATTGTTATGTGGGGAAATCTCAGTTCGTGCTGCAATTGCTTGGACTGCCTGAGCCTGTGATATTTCAAAGCCATCTGCTTTGTATGAATAGTTTGACATGTTTTGCGATTTGAATGGGGCTACGTGATAACCAGCATTTGCAAAGATCCTACACAACGCAGCAACAAGTGTGGTCTTTCCTACCCCAGACGAGGTACCCTGAATCATCAACGCTTGTGTCAAGCTAGTCTCTCCAATGCAGTTACCAGCTTTAGATTTTCTTTGTGTGTCTTGACTGCAATTCGAATATAATTTTGAGTCAGTCCTCTAAATGTACTACAATCCCGAATTAGGATCTTTTTTTGCAATAGCTTCTTTTGTAAACGTTTTGAGTTTATCTTTGTTTTAATTAAGATGAAATTAGTCGTAGTTGCAAAACAAGAGAAGTCATCAAGTTCTGATATGTAGTTTTGCAAAAATGCAGACTCTGCCTTTATCAGTTTTCGTGTTTTTGCAAGAAAGTCCCTCTCAGATAGTGCAGTAATTGCAGCTTCTTGCGCCAAGCCGCTGACATTCCACGGAATTTTAATTTTATTGAGGATGGATGCAAGACTCTTGTTTCCAACCCCATATCCCACTCGCAGGCCTGCAAGACCAAATGACTTTGTTAAAGACCTGAGAACAAATAGATTGTCAAGTTTTTGGATTTGATCAATTACCGATTGTTGTGGGGTTTGTGTTAATTCCATAAAGCATTCATCAACAAAGACCATTGCATTTTTGGTTTTTGCATGTTTTGCTATTTGTATGATGGATTTCTTCGAGATTAGTGCGCCAGTAGGGTTGTTTGGATTGCATACAAAAACCACTCCATTTGTTGATATTTTTTTCATAAATTGAGCTAGATCTTCTTCAAGGTTCATGGTTTTGAAAAACTGCAGTTTTCCTGCACAAAGTCTTACTGCAGCTTCATATTCGCCAAATATCGGAATTGGAATTAAGACATGAGTATTTTTGCCAATGATTGCACGACAAAAATTGTAAATTACTTCGGTTGCGCCGTTTCCAACAACTAAATTGCTAGCAGAGATTCCAAGATATGACGATAGTTGTTTTTTTAGCTTTTTGGAGTTATGATCTGGATAAACTGGAATTTTTTTCATCCAAGAGCCTAGTAGTTTTTTGACCGAGGTTGGATACCCAAGTGGATTGACATTTGAGCTAAAATCCACGACTGTGGAGTGTGGATTTTCAATGGAATAGAGGCCACCGTGCGGAACTAGAGTGTGTGTTGCTATATTTTTGGCAAACTTCACAAGCTCACAAGTGCGAGCATGGGTTTAGTTGTTACGGTTTTGGACTCTAAAGAATTATTAATTGATCACACAAAAATGTCCCTTGTGAAGAAAAGAGTAGCCATATTAGGTGCAACTGGAGCAGTGGGTCAGGAATTCATACTTTCACTTGAAAACCACCCGTGGTTTGAGGTATCACAGCTTGCAGCTTCGGAAAGATCCGCTGGCAAAAAATACGTTGATGCAATAAGGGATCCAGACTCTAGAATAGTAAAGTGGCAAGTAGGTGGAGATGTACCACAATACGTACGAGATATGACGGTAGTCACAATAGACCAGGTAAAGGCTAGCGAGCTTGACTTGGTATTTTCTGCAGTAGAATCCGGTGCTGCAAGAGAAATAGAGACTAAATTCGCTAAGGATGTTCCTGTAATTAGTACATCTTCTGCCTACAGATACGATGACGATGTTCCAATTTTGATCCCAGGAATTAATGATGATCATGTAGAGCTTGTTGAAAAACAAAAGAAAAACCGTAACTGGAAGGGGTTTGTCCTACCTTTGCCAAACTGCACAACCACTGGACTTGCAATCACAATGAAACCATTGTATGAAAGCTATGGTGCAAAGCGGGTTATTATGACTTCGATGCAGGCAATATCTGGCGCCGGCAGATCACCAGGAGTCTCTGCGCTTGATCTGACTGACAATCTCATCCCATTCATTCCAAAAGAGGAAAACAAAGTAAGAATAGAGACTGCCAAGATTTTGGGCAAGCTCGTAGATGGAAAAATTGAACCGGCAAACATCAAGGTAAGCTGTACATGTACGCGAGTGCCAGTAATTGACGGTCATACAGAATCCGTATTTGTTGAGACTACCAAGCCTGCCAAGGCAGATGATGTAAAAAACAAAATTGAAGAATTTTCACATCATGTAAGTGTATTAGGACTTCCATCTGCACCAAAGGACTATTTGGTTGTTCATCAAGATCCAACAAGGCCACAGCCAAGGATAGATAGAGAGCTTAACGAAGGCATGACAACATCGATTGGAAGGCTAGAAGACGACTCCATATTTGACAACGGCATCAAATACGTGTTGTTTTCACACAACAAAAAAATGGGCTCAGCAAAAGGCGCAGTGCTTTTAGCCGAGATGCTTTACAAAAAAGGAAAAATCTAGATTCCAAGATTTTTTCAAATTTTTAGATCATAACGTTATTAAACAGAAAAGAATTTGACAAAGCAGGTGTTTTAAACGGCAAAAATTGATGAACTTGACCGTACCATATTATCTGAGCTGAGCGAAGATGCATCAATTTCGATTCCAAAATTATCAGAAAAAATAAAGGTCAATCCTTCTGTTGTATACAGCAGAATAAAACGGCTCACAAACAAAAAACTCATTGAGCGATTCACGATCGTAGTAAATGACAAGGAGCTAGGATATGGCGTAAAGGCGCTGACAGGGATAAACATGGATTCAAAGTTCCGTGATACCATTATTGATGAATTATTCAAAATAAAAGGAGTCCGTGAAATATCCGAAGTCACCGGCCGTTTTGACATAATTGTGACAATGTATGCTATGAGTCTTGCAGAGATGCACAAACTTATCTCAGAAGGAATTGGCAGTATTCAGGGTGTTTTGGCCTCTGAAAGCTTCATAGAAATGAAGCGCCGTACCAAGAACATGCCTTATAACCACGAGTCGTGAGCATGTTACATTTAATTTTGTATCATGTTTTTGTCAGGTAGGGAAAAATAATGCAAAAGGCACAAACTGGATCTAGGATCAAGACCTATTATGAGCTCACAAAACCAAAGATTTGGTACCTTTTGGTATTTACTGCCTTTGGGGCAGCAATAACTGCAGCAAATATTTACAATGTTCCAGTTTCGCCCGTAACGTGGGCCCTAATGCTCTTTGGGGTAGCAGCAGGTTCTGCATCTGCTAACACTCTGACAAACTATCACGACAGAGATATTGATGCAATAATGGAGAGAACCAAAGGTCGCCCAATTCCTTCTGGAAGAATTGCTCCACCAAAGGCGAGGGACTTTGGACTAGTTTTGGCTGCAATCTCAATGGCATGTGCATTTGCAATATCATACACCGCAGGATTTTGGAATGGAATTTGGGCTGGAATTTTCATGGCATTTGGTCTTGTCAACAATGTTGTTGTGTATTCATTAACACTAAAGCGTAGGAGTAGAACAAACATTATACTTGGTGGTTTTTGTGGCGGGGCTCCCGTAATGATTGGTTATGCGGCAGTGACACTACAAGGTTTGTGGGACTTGGGTCTCGTCATGGCAGGTCTTGTGTTCATTTGGATTCCAATGCACATTTGGGCGCTTACATTACATTTCAAAGACGACTACAATAAGGTAAATGTGCCAATGCTTACTGCTGTCCAGTCCGAGAAAACATCAGCTAGAGTCATTGCAATTTCAACACTAGTAATGGTGTTGTTTAGTGTTGTTCCATTCTTTCTGACCACCAATACAGGTGAACCCGTTATGCGAGAAATTTACTTGTACACTGCTATAGCATCAGGAGTATTGATGCTTGTACTTTCATTTTGGGTCATTGCAAAACCATCGGAGAAGGCGTCATGGATGCTCTTCAAGTTTTCGAGTCCATACTTGGCAGTTTTGTTTATTGCTCTAATGATTGATTCTGCACTACGATAAAGTTCGCAGACAATTGGTTGATTCGGGCTATACTGTTTACTTTAACGCTTTTCTCAATACTTGATTAATAACAGCAGAAAAGCTTACAGATGCCCCTGTTTTTTTAATAAGGTCTGCCTGCATATTCCTTAGCTTTGTTTCTATATTTTTGTCTAAGACGATTGTGTGTCTTTTAATCAATTATTCTCATAATAACAGATGAGATGCTGTTTTTCAATCTAACTATGAAATACCAAGATTGGTAAATACATAGTTTTGAAAAGATATCCGTAGATGATCTCACTTTACATTAAAGGATGTAGCACCAAATTCCATATTGTTGTATTTTGCTTTAATCGTATACTTGCCTGTCTGGGAATTTGAGTCTAACATGACTGGAACTGTAAACTGGCCTTTGCTTGTGAGTATCCCCTTTAGATCATAAGAAGACTGATCAGGTTTTGTTATTGTCAAGGTAACATATGTGCCTGACTTGAAGTTCTCTACTTGTCCTGTGACTTGAACACTAATCGTTTGGCGTGATTGTTTTTCAAAGGTATCAGCATTTACGTTCACAAAACCAAGCTTTTGAGATTTTGGTGTCGATTCCATAGTTTGAGGGGGTTGGTTTGGTGTTACTTGGATTTGCATTATTCCGTTTCTTATTAGATATTGGATTCCCTGTACAAAATCCAAATCAGAAATTAGCCCAGCTGCCCACCATTTTGCGTTATTTTTGATCCAGTGCGGGATTTGTTGGTTGCTTTGTGTCCCTTGTGTTGTTTGTGGGATTTTGACTATTTCGACATTAATTAGATGTTGAATTCCTAAGACAAAATCGCTGTCTTCAATCATTCCATCTGCCCACCATTTTGCGTTGTTTTTGATCCAGTTGGGAATTTCTGTTTGCTGATAAGTTGGTTGTGGTTCATTTTGTGTTTCGATTGCTGGGGCGTCAGCTGATCCTTCTTGTGATTTGCCAAAGACGTAAAGCCAGACAATTCCAGGTTGTGATTTATCGTTTAGATTCCCTGAAATCATAATGTCATTTTTTTGAGATGTGATCTGAATATCAGCAATGTTATATGACCTTGCAGAGATACTGATTCCACTTTTCACATATTCTGGATAATCATACAAACTGCCAACCTTTTTTGTAAATACGCCATTAGTCGTTTCTTGAGGGTTTATCTCTTCGACTTGGAAAATTCCGCCAATATTTTTGATTAGTTGTGAAGCAAATTCTGTCTGAAGTGGCGTGATAATTTTGTGGTTTGAATCCGTGTATGAATAATCAAGTTTTTCTTGGAATTTTTTGTTGCATGTATCATCACGCCAAGCTCCAGACGACTTTATCGCATCTATCATAAGCTGGCCATGAAGCAGCTCATGATAAAATATTACGAGATCCTCTGCTAATTTTACTTGTGGATCTTTTTCTGTAGTTTGGAGAATTGCGTTGGAGTTTAGCATAAACCCATTATCGCAATTTATGGTAAGTTTACCTGCAGAAAATGTAATGTTACATTGCCAAACATAAATTCCGCCCGTTACTGCACCCTCATGACTTGCGAGTGAATCATCAAAATTGGTAAGCTTGGTAGTAATAGTTGCATTAACAAAGCTGTTTGTATCTGTGCTATCACACGGAAACGAAATAACAATTGGCTCCTTAAATGATTTTAGAGTATCACTCACATCTTTTTTTGATATTGTAAGCTTGTCAAATTCAACAAGAAGTTTATTGTATAGATCTTCTTCTTGTGATGTTGGCTCTCCATAATTACCAAAGGCAGGATACAAATTTGCAAAAAGCAAAGAAACAACAACCAGTGCAGTTTTCTTCAATTAACTCATTGAGCTCAATAGAATACTTAAGACTTAGGATGAAATCCTATGTTAACCAGGCCCGACTTCAACCATCGCTATCGGTTCTCTAAAATCCCGTGTTGCAGTAAGGCCTTCCTTAGTAGTTAGTGTAACGGAGATTAGGTTTTGTGCTTTTGGCGAAATCCAGATCGTTTTTCCTGGTGCCAAAATGTCGATGAGTTGTACGTCACCTTCTCCCATGTCAATTTTAATTTCCGTTAGAGCTAATTTGCCAGTATTTGTTATTCGGACGTTACTGATTGAAACAAAGTCTTGAACCTTGATTGCATCTATTTCAACTCCGTAATCTGGAATATTTATGATTGAAAAAATCATATATAACGCAACGATTGATGCGCCTATACACGATATGTAGATTAACGTCGTTTTTGAGTTCATATTCATCTGTTTCAAACTGTTTTACATCCAGTCTGAGATAAGGCTGCCAAAGCATTGTGAATATTTTCTTCCTGCTTAGTAGAATACAAATCCACGCTAGCCATGACGTATCAATTACGTCGCCTATATTTTACTACGTATGGTCTGTAAAACCAATCATTACCAGTTATTACCAAAAGTATATATAGCCCATATTGGTCATTATAACCTATGAGTGGAAAACAATACCAAGATTCAAAGAAAAATCAGGTACCAATCCATTCAGAACAAAAGGTGCAAAACAAAATGACACAAACAAATGAATCACAAAAAGACGTGTTTTCAGTTTACACCAAGAGCTTTGATAAGCTAAAGAGCGCATTTGAGAGAACATCTACCCAATCTCTGCAATCTTACACTACCCTAAACCAAGAGATTCTCTCAACATGGAGTAGCTTCATCCACACAGTTGCATCAATTCAGCAAAACTATGCAAACAAGGTAGGAGTCAATGCAAGTTTGCCAGAAACATCAGCAGCTGTAATTCAGGATGCTACCGATGCATTTGTCAAGGCAGTTGAGACAAACAGCAAAGTTGTCCAAACAGCCCTTGACGCAACAGTACAAAACATCAAAACAGTCAACCAGAACACAAATGCGTTTGCTGAACTAAACCAAAACATTATCAACTCTTGGATCAGTGCCTGGAAACCACGAAACTAATCTCTTTTTTCTTTTTTTATAATTTTAAAATTAAAAAAAATAAAAAATTTATGATTTATTTTGTTTACTAAGTTGTTTTAATGCTTCCTGCGATTTTGTTTCTGCGTCTTTTGCAAAGTTTTGCCACATATTTTGCCAGTAATCAGCAAACGATTTGAACGATGCAAAGCCAGATTCTTTCCAGAGATCATCCCAAGCCTTAACAGACCACGCGTATGGGTTGTATTGCTCAAATTGTTTTGAGATGTTTTGCCAAAGATCGTTGTATTTTTTCATTTCATCAAAATTAGATTGGCGTGTTGCTGTTTCAAATCCCTGAAGATATAGCTTAAACGCATTTGTTGCAGCTTCTTGCATTGTATCAAATGATTTAACCCACATTTCAAGCGCTTTTGAATATGCATTCCAAAGATCTGTTGCATCACCTGCTTGTGAGATACGGGTTGATTTGGGCTCTTTATCCATTCTTTCTTAATGTGCCTCATTATTCAAATAGTTGTTGGATGGTTTGTAAAACCATGAATTGGCACTAATTGGTTATTTACACCACGAAATGGTAAATGAACCTAATTTGATCCATGTCTACAGACTAGAGTACATTGCTACTTCCCAAACGGTAGGGCTTTGTGCAAACAAAGAATACTCGTCGTATTTGATGGCAGTATATGTGTCAAGAAATTCATCTGTAAAGACATCTTGTAAGAATTTCTTGTCTGATTTTAGTGCATCAAGGGCTTCTTTCAGTGTAGACGGTAAGAAACGAATGTTGTAATTTCTGCGTCTTTCAGAAGTCATACGATACGCACTTTCCTCAACAGGACTACCTGGATCTAGTTTTCTTTTAATTCCATCAAGACCTGCCAGCACCAATGCAGCCTCCAAGAGGTAGATGTTTGCAGTGGCATCTGGAACTCTATATTCTAATCGTTTTTTGTTTTTATCATCATCAAAGACTTTGGGAATTCTAATCGCGGCAGTCCTATTGCTCAATCCCCAACAAATACCAACTGGCGCCTCAAATCCTGGGACAAGTCTTTTGTATGAATTTGTTGTCGGATTAGATATTGCACATAACGCTTCTGCATGTTCCAGTATCCCCCCGATGTAATATCTGGCAGTTTGGCTAAGTGCGGCAACCTGATCATTTGGATCATAAAGTAGATTTTCATTATTTGAGGAAAAGCTGTGGTGAGTATGCATTGCTGAAGCGTTATCACCGTAAATTGGTTTTGGCATAAAGGTAGCTACTTTCCCCATTTGTTTTGCTTTCACTTTCACCATATTTTTTATTGAAATAACCGAATCCGCCATGGCTAGCATTTCGTTATGCTGCACGTTAATTTCACATTGGCCTGAGGTTGCAACTTCATGATGATGTGCTTCCACCTTTATTCCAAAGTATTGGTGAAGATCATCGCAAATGTCTTTTCTTACTATGTCCATCGTATCCTTTGGTTTTGCCATGTAATAACCACCCTTAAGATCTATGCTTGTGTCCTCCTGCGACCACGGCGCCTCCATAGATTTTATTGAATAACCAATTGTTCCAGAAGATGAAATAGCATTTGAGGCAGAAGGAATCATCTTTAAAGAATCGAAGATAAAGAATTCTATTTCTGGACCAAATCTTGCCTCATCAATTCCAAATTTTTTCAATTCGTCTCTCGTTTTGGCAAGTATTGATCTAGAATCCTTGCTAAATCTCGAGATGGTTTGGTCTTTTTTATCGTAAATGTCAGCAAACACACATGCATTCTGTCTGCTTCCATTATCATAATAAGGTGGCAGTATTCTAAACGTTGAGATGTCTGGCATTAATAACAGATCAGAATCATCGACTGATTTGAAGCCCTTAATGGAACTTGCGTCGAGTTTTTGTAGACCACTTTTAAAATGATCCTCATTCAATGAATATGAAGGAATGCTAAGGCTGTGTAATTCACCAAATATGTTCACGAACCAAAATTCAACAAAATCTACACTGTTATCTTGAATTTTTTTGAAAACATTCTCAGTTTTAGGTATATTATATACACTCATTTTTCAATTTAAAGGGGGATATTTCCTCCATACCTGCTGTATACAGTAATTATTGTTAAATGTAATCAAAATGATGAATACAATTGATATCATTTGTACACAAATATGCATAGTTTACGCGTAATGAATGCAAAAATATCACGAAGGATAGAAATAAGTATCATTTTGTAGCTTTTTCTATATTGTACATCAAAACAGAACAGAAAATAAGAAAATTTCTTGCAAGTTTGCCTGATAATCAGATCAAAAAGCTTTTTGATGGAGTCGAAATAAGTCCATTCCCTTTCTTGTTAACTATGGAGTATGAAAAGCGGTTTGGGAAAAAGAACAAGAAAATACTATCACTTCTAAGCAATAAACTACGTCAGGAGTACATCAAGCAAAGGAAGTTGCTGCAAGGCGTTCATATGGAGTTGAAAAAATTAGAACAATTGACAATGTCTTTGTCCGGTGTAGAAAAATTATCAAAAAAATCCGTTGAACGAATTCAATCCAAGCGGACAAATGCTATTCAAAAAATATCGGAACTGACTGCTCAACTTGAAACGATAAACAGGAGTATTTTGCTTCGGGAAAACGAACTATTGAGTATGAAAACTACCTAGCTTTCAATTACTATTGAGATTTTTTCAATTGTATTCTATAAACAAGATTAGATTCCCAAATTATCAGAAGTATGAAGCTCGGAAGTCAAAATCGCGGTCTATTATTTTTTATTCATTATTTTAAGAAAAGTTCTTTTTCCCAACATGCCATTTATCGGGTATTTTTTCATCATCAGATTCACTTGTCTCAGTATTTTTAATCGAAACCAAGACTGGGATTTTTTTGGATTGTTCCTTTTTGGCCTTATCTATCGGTTTTTTGGCAGATTCTTTTGAGGGTTTTAGGATCTGTGCTAATTCATCTTCGTAAAAGAATTTTTTGCCAGAAAACGGTTTCAAGTCATCAATCCAGATTGGTTTTTCATCATATTTTGCCAAAAATGGTCTTTGCACCCATTTTGGATTTCGTCCCTGCAGGAATCGTAGTGCAATTGCTTTTTTCTTTCCCACATCTACAACCCCAAGCACTTGGATTTTACCAGGATTTGCCGACATGCTTGGCCCTCTAACTGTTCTAGCAAGACCACTTACCTTTTGGTAAGCGTCACGAAAGATCTCTTGGGCACGAACAAGAGGAATGCCAAAGTATTCTTGTGCTCCAGTATCTCTTGTCACAAACATGTAGTATGGAATACACCCAAGACTGACTTGTTTTTGCCACATGTCAGCCCAAATTTGCGAGTTATCGTTTATGTGAGCAAGAATGGGAGATTGAGTTCGAATTTGCGCCCCAGTCTTTCTTATTCTGTAAATCGCTTCTTTTATCGCTCTAGTGGAAAGTTCAACTGGATGATTAAAGTGACCCATAAATGCAAGATGAATTCCTTTTTTCGTCACACTTTTAAATAAACTCAAAACATCGTCTGCATCATCGTCTGTGAGGAATCTGTATGGCCAGTACGAAAGCGCTTTTGATCCTATCCTAATTGTCTTTAGGTTTGGGAGCTCAGCGTCAAGTAAAGCATTTATGTATTCAGCTAGAATTTTTGTTTTCATTATCAGGGGGTCTCCACCTGTAAATAGTACATCGGATACCTCTGGGTGTTCCTTAAGATACTGAACCAGTACTGCAATCTCTCTGGTTGCAAATTTTAGCTCATCAATTCCAACGAATTGTGGCCACCTAAAACAAAATGTGCAATAAGCATGACAGGTCTGCCCCTGGCTTGGGAAGAAAAGAATTGTTTCTTTGTACTTGTGTTGTGTTCCATAAAGTTTTGTTCCATCTTTTAGTTGTGGGACATTATGCTCCATTTGGCCTGCAGGGTGAGGATTCAGCTGCATTCTGATTTCATTTGCAATTGACTGGATTTTCTTTTTGTCATAACCCTTTTTGAGGGCTGTAGCCATCTGTCTGTAATGTTGCGGTTTTAGCATTCCTTTTTGGGGGAATGTTAGGATGAAAATTGGATCCTTTAGTGGGTCATTCCAGTCAATTATCTGGTCAACAACATAATTATTTGTTTTAAATGGTAAGACATTTCCCACAACCTCAATTTCAAACTGTTTTTGTTCAGAGATATTCTTTATTTGTGGGATTTCCCTAAAGTTGTAAAGAGTGTAGGACCTATATTTTGGTGACTCGAATTCAGTCCACACTGATTCTAATCCTTGAGACATATCAGATCAATGTGTCTTCATCGTTGTTAAATGTGATGAAATTGCGGAATTATTTCAATTTAGATGTAATTATTTGTAATCATTTGTATTCTAATTCTTGAATTTAATTAAAATGCAAAAAAATACTTTAAGCGTGTAGTCTTACAAATAATGACTCATTTATGATGGATGACTATAAAAGCGAAAAAACAGAAACAATTACTGCCAGAATTGGTAAAAAAACCCTTGATAAGCTTAGATCCTATGCAAAATCTGAAAGTACAACAGTAAATTCGGCAATAAACCAGCTGCTTTCACATGCAGTTGAATGGGATATTGTGGCTGCCAAAACAGGATGGGTTCCAATTCCAAGGGATATTTTGATCTCTTATTTTGAAAAACTAGATGATAAGACCATAATGGAGGTAGCAGAAACAAGCGGAAGAAATGTTCCAAAGGACATGCTATTGGCAATGAGGGGAAAATTTGACATAAAAGAATGGATTTCCATTCTTAGAAGCAGAGCAAAGGCAGCAGGTTTTCATTTCAGTGAGATTGTTGAGGATGACTCTGTAAAATTTGTAATGAGACACGACATGGGCATAAAATGGTCAATTTACTTTCAAACATATTATCAATCTGCGTTTAAAGTCCTTGGTTGTATTGTGGAATGTAGTGTTACAAACAACACGGTCTCTTACAAGATTAGTAGAAAAGACTACGATCCTGACAAGCCATAGAATAATTTAGCTAACGTCGATGCTCTTTTGGAATATTGATTAATGCCGGGTTGAAAACTTGTTTTAGTGTTCGTGATTTTCCGTCTTTGAATACATCTTTTGCACAGTATTTCATTGAAAATTCTGCCATTGCCAAAATAACTGGTTTTAATGCAACTCCTTTTTCAGTAATAGAATATTCAACACGTGGCGGAGTAACTGGAAAAATTTTCCGCGTGATTAATCCGCTTTTTTCCATTTCACGCAATCGTACAGAAAGTGTCTTTGGATTTATTCCTTCAATGGATTCTAAAAGCTGATTGAATCTATTTTGATTTAGTAGACTCATGTTTCGTAAAATGTGAACAGTGAATTTTTTCCCTATTATTTTGAATGTGTTGTCTACAGGACAACAAGTCATCATATCACATGCGTTAGGATTCACACATTTCTCATAATCTTGTTGCAACTTACCAATACCTCACTTACTTTCTGTATGGTTACTTCCCGATTTAAATACTTACCTTTCTATAGTTGATACAAGGAAGTAAGTAACTATGGAATGTACAGCAGAATCATGTAAAATGGAAGGCGCAGAATGCTGCGCATGCGGCTCAGACAAGCCATACGAGCAATGTTGTGGTTGCCAAACAATGGATCCAATCCAACATGCAATGATGGCCTGGCATAAGGCGTTTTTTGCTGCCCATCACGAGGCACTGACTGAAAGAATGAGAAAGCGAATAGAAACGACATATGGCCCCACTATGGACAAAGCAGCAGATGCTGTCTTTGAGGCAATAGGTAAGGTATGGAGTTCTATGCTTACTCAGTCTGAAGCAAAAAAAGAGCTTGCATCAAAGTTGCAGAAGATATTTTCTGAAACAAGTAGGAGATAGAAAAATCCTATCCCCACTATCTCCTACTTTTTTTTTCTTTGTATTTAGATTAGAACATATTCAATTGTAAAAAATGTCACTGGCACAAAATCATGATGCCAATAGCAACTTCATATGACAGGCCAATGCTTACTGATTAACACTTCACGAGGTGTGTGCCAGTGACTAATGCAAGTTACACAAAACAAGCGTTCTTGTTTTATGTTATCTAAGCTACAAGAACAGATCTATTAAGAATGATGAAGATTTCATTCTCATATTCTAAAATTTTGGAACTGATTTGTCAGGCAAGCAGGTTCACATGATGTCAGGCAAAGCCCAACAAGAGATCGTCCTGCTCACCAACACCTCTATGCATTTCAACAATTAAAGGAACACTGAGAAATCATACTATCAAATCATCAGAACCGTGAGATGCCGCACAGTGTTTTGCTCGACTTGGTACGTATTATTATGGAGTCATGTGGAATTATTTCATTTGGTGAAACCAGATACAGTTTTCCATCTATAGAAACAAGAAGATATCTAAATCTGCACAAAAGCATTTTTTCTTTGTATGTTAAAAATTCCTTTGTAGAGACAAGATTTTTGCTAAACTGGGTAATTTGTTGATTTTTGCTATTCCATATAGGATATGGATATTCGAAAGGTAGATGGTTTTTTATCTGAATTAAAGAAGGCCTATATGCAAATATCAAGCCAAGTCCAATACAGGAAGCTCCTATAAACAAACTGTAAAGGTGCAAAAACTCCCTACTCGATTGTAAACTTTGTATGCGTTCTGTCATGGTTTCAGTAAACAAGTTGTATTTTCCTGCTGGGCTTTCGACATAATAGACTCCGTTTGATATTAGTATAGTTGATGTGATTATGATACAACCAAGGAGCACACAGAAACCTGCTGCAAAGCCTTCTTTTTTTGCATTCATTATAAGACAATACGAAAACATTGCAATCACTATGACAGCAATGTACTTGATTATTTGTGAATGTGAAGTATTTGCAAAATAAGCCATTAGAATAATTGCTAAGAGTACAATCAGATTTGTGTGGATTCCCTGCCTTTTTTGAAAACCTAGTCTTTCAATGGGATCGGTGTACACTTAAAAATAATAAGACTTGCCGACATAAAACCAAACAGTTGTTCATTTATGCAAACATGTTTTGTATAATTTCAAAATTTGTTTTATGCAAAGAAAATAATCAAAAAAATAGGAAACAAAAAAGAGGGAAGTTACTCGTTTACGTATGCTCTTTCGCCGTGTTGTGCTAGATCAAGTCCAATTTCTTCTTCTTTTGGAGTAACCCTGATTCCGCCTGGCCACACTGCATCCATTACCTTTAGGATTACAATTGTGACG
>Ga0187892_10002248_pt1 | contig 39871 bp, 36 predicted proteins | sample MA1701073metaG_FD_139345 | JGI IMG/M metagenome (GOLD analysis project Ga0187892, IMG submission 139345) | Bio-ooze microbial communities from a basaltic lava cave in the Kipuka Kanohina Cave System on the Island of Hawaii, USA - MA170107-3 metaG ... | reverse complement strand
TCGTGCGGCGTGCGCCCGGTCAGCACCTCGTACAGGATGACGCCCAGCGCATAGACGTCCGAGCGCGCGTCGATCTCCTCCACGCGCCCCGCCGCCTGCTCCGGAGCCATGTAGAGCGGCGTGCCGACCGCCGTCCCCGGCCGCGTGAGCATCGACTCGCTCCCGTCCATGTGCGCCAGCCCGAAGTCGCCGACCTTCGCATGCTCCTCGCCGTCGATGAGGATGTTCGCGGGCTTGAGGTCGCGGTGCACGATGCCGTTCCTGTGCGCCTCCTCGACGCCCCGCGCGGCCTGCTCCAGCACCGGCACGAGCCTCGTCCGGTCGCGCGTCTCACCCTCGATCGCGTCGGCCAGCGACTGCCCCTCCACGAGCTCCATCACCAGGAACGGCTTCTCGTCCACCGTGCCGGCGTCGTACACGCGCACGAGGTTCGGGTGCGCGAGCTTCGCCGACGCTTCCACCTCGCGCTTGAAGCGCGCGAGGTACGCCGGCCGCGTGTTGTGGAGCACCTTGACCGCGACGGGCCGCTTCATCACCGGATCGTGCGCGCGGTAGACGGTCCCCGCCGCCCCCTCGCCGATGAGCTCCTCGATGACGTATCGGCCGATCGTCGACGCGTCCGCCACGGCCGCTCACTTCTTCGCCGGCAGCGCGAAGTCGGCGTCGGCGATCTCGCCGTCAAGCACCACGTCCGACCAGGCCTCGCTCATCTTCATACCGAGGCCGGCGTCCTCCGTCTCGCGCTTCAACGGCACCAGGCGCTCCGCGTCGATGAAGAGCCGTACGCCCAGTTTCAGTTCTCGCCCGACGTCCGCCTTGAGCGTGTACTCGACGACCCGCACCCTGCGCTCCCCGATCCTCTCGTCGGCGGCGAGCTTGAAGTCCGAAACCTTGAGGATGTCTTCCGGCTTTCCCTCCCCCTCCGCCATGACGGGCACGAAGACCCAGCCGGCGCGCACCACGATGAGCCGCACGGCGGCCGCGAAGCCCTCCGGCGCGGCGTCGCGACTCGGCTCGCCCCGGCCCCCGTCGAGGCTGCGCTCCTTGCCGTCGCAGACGATGCGGCAGGTCCGCCCCTTTCCCCCGTCCGCGCCCGGGAGGTCGAACCACATGCGGTTGCCCGACTTGAACTTCGCCTCGCCGGTGAATTCGCTCTTCGTCCCCTTCGCCGTTCCCTCGACCTTCGCCTTGCAGCGCAGCGTCTTCGCGTCGACGATCTTCCTCTCGACCGCCGCGAAGAGCTCTTCGGGCTTGTCCTGGACCAGCACGAGGACCGCGAGGATGGCGTCCATGCTTCCAGCTCCAGCCTTCAGCGTACCACACCAGCCGATCCTAGTAGCATTGAAGGATGAGCCACGCGTTCTCGAAGCGGCCCGCGCGAAGATCCTGTTCGCGAATCCAGTAGTCTTTGATCTTTTGGGTCCCTAGCTCAGGTCCACCCACACGCTCTTCGTCAGCGTGTACTGGTCGAGCGCCTCCCTCCCCAGCTCGCGCCCGAACCCGCTCTGCTTGTACCCGCCGAACGGCAGCGCCACGTCGTACAGGTTGTACGTGTTCACCCACACGGTGCCCGCCTTCACGCCCCGCGCCACGCGGTGCGCCTTCCTCACGTCCTTCGTCCACACCGCGGCCGCCAGCCCGTACATCGAGTCGTTCGCCTTGGCCACCGCGTCCGCCGTGTCCTTGAACGAAAGCACCGACAGCACCGGCCCGAAAATCTCCTCGCGCGCGACCTTCATCGCGTTCGTCACGTCGGTGAAGATCGTCGGATTGACGAAGTACCCCTTCGACAGGTTCGCCGGCCGGTCGCCCCCCGCCACGAGCCTCGCCCCGTCCTTCTTCCCCGCCTCGACATACGACATCACTTTGTCGAGCTGCGCCTTCGAGATCACCGGCCCCATCCGCGTGCTCTTGTCCAGCGGGTCCCCGACCGTCGTCTTTTTCGCGCGCTCCACGACCTTCGCGAGCAGCTCCTCCTTCGCCGTCTCCTCGACGAACAGGCGGCTTCCCGCCGCGCACACCTCGCCCTTGTTGTAAAAGATCGCGTTGAGCGCGCCCCGGCTCGCCGCGTCCAGGTCCGCGTCCGCGAAGACGATGTTCGGGCTCTTGCCCCCCAGCTCGAGCGACACCTTCTTGAGCGTCTCCGCGCACGTCCTCATCACGTGCTTCCCCGTCGACGTGTCCCCCGTGAACGCGACCTTGTCCACCCCCGGGTGCGCCAGCAGCGCCTCGCCGACCGTCCCCCCCGGGCCCGGCACGACGTTGAACACGCCCTCCGGGAAGCCCGCCGCCTGTACGACCTCCGCGAACTTCAACGCCGTCAGCGGCGTCAGGCTCGCCGGCTTGTGCACGATCGCGCATCCCGTCGCGAGGGCGGGCGCGTACTTCCACATCGCCAGCAGCAGCGGGAAGTTCCACGGCGTGATCGCCGCCACAACCCCCACCGGCTCGCGCAGCGTGAAGAGGAAAGCGTTCGGGCGCGACGGGATCGTCTCCCCGGTGTGCTTCGTCGCCCATCCCGCGTAGTACCGCAGGACCTCGAGCGCCAGCCCGATCTCGATCCGCGACTCGACGAGCGTCTTGCCGCAGTTGGCCGTTTCGAGCGCCGCGAACTCGTCGATCTTCTGCTCGACCATGTCGGCCGCCTTGAGCATCAGCCGCGCGCGGTCGCCCGGCCCGAAGTTCGGCCACTTCCCGCCGTCGACGGCTGCGCGCGCGGCCTTCACCGCCGCCTCGACGTCCGCCGCCGCGCCTTCCCCGACCTCGGCGATCGCGTCCTCGTTGGCGGGGTTGACGACCCGGAAAGCGCGCCCCGACGACGCGTCCGTCCACTGCCCGTTGATGAACAGCTTATGCGACGTGCTCAAGCGTCCTCCCGTGAGATGCTCTCGGACCTCGCGCAGAGCCCGCGGAGATCGCGGAGAAGAGTTGGGTCCTTTCCGTGTCCTTCCGTGGGTTCCCGTACTTCCGTGGTGAACCCTCCGGGGATTCTGTTCACCAACGATGCTGGGGGTTACTCCTCCTCGGAGTCCCGCTCCTTCTTCGGCGCCGGCTTCGGTGCGGGCTTGGGCGCCGGCTTCGCGGGCTTCGGCTCCGGCTTCGCCGGCTTCTTGTCACCTTTGGAGGGCATCGCTAGGTCCCCTTGAAGTTTGGCGGGCGCTTTTCCACGTACGCGTGCAGGCCCTCCTTGGCGTCCTCGCTCGAGAAGAGCTGCGCCTGGAACTCGCGCTCCATCGCGAGGCCGTACTCGAACGACACCTCGCCGCCGCTCTGCACCGACCGCTTGATCAGGCCGACCGCCTTCGACGCCTTGCCCGGCGGCGCGAACTGCTTCGCGTAGTCGACCACCTTCGACAGGAACGTCTTCGTGTCGGGTGCCTCGATGATCTGGTCGATGATCCCGAGCTGCAGCGCCTCCTCGGCCGCGAACGTGCGCCCCGTCGTCATCATCTCGATCGCCTTCGACTTGCCGACGATGCGCACGAGCCGCTGCGTGCCGCCGGTGCCCGGGAGCACGCCCAGCGTCACCTCGGGGAGGCCGATCTTCCCACCCCCCTTGCGCGCGATCCGCAGGTCCGCCGCCATCGCGATCTCGAGCCCGCCGCCGACCGTGTGGCCGTTGCAAGCCGCGATCACAAGCTTCGGCGTCTGCTCGAGGCGCGAGAGCGTCTCGTTCGCGTGCAGGCAGAAGAAGTACTTGAACTTCGGCGTGACGCTCGAAAGCATCTTGATGTCGGCGCCCGCGCAGAAGAACTTGTCCCCCTGCCCCGTGATCACGATGACGTGCACGTTGTCGTCGAAGCGCGCCCGGAGGATCGCCTTGTCCAGGTCGAGCATCATCTCGTGCGTGTAGAGGTTCGCGGGGGCGTTGTTCAGCGTGATGGTCGCGATGCCGCCTTCCGCGCCGTATTCGGCGAGCGCCATGTCGTCCTCCCAGAAGAGCGCGGGCAAGGATAGCCCGGCGCCCGGCAGGGGTCAAGCAACGGGTATAATCCACTCGGTGGAAGAGGACTGGCTGGCCCACGAGCTCCTCCGGCGGGGCCTTCTCACCCCTGCGCAGCTCCAGGACGCGTCCTCCCGCGCTTCCACGGCCGCCCGCCCGCTCGGCGACGTCCTCGTCGAGATGAGGCTGCTCACCGCCTTCCAGGTCGAGGCCGCCCGCAAACAGCGCGTCGGCCGCGTCCCCTGGTGCGCCCGCTGCGGCGAGCGCGTCACCCAGGCGCGCGACATGCCCGACGGCCCGGCCTGCCCGCGATGCCTGCGGCCCGTGGAATGGACGCACGCCCGGATCGAGGGCACGCCCGTGCACGAGGTGCCGCGCGACGTAGAAGCCGCGATCGCGCGCGCAGCCCGCTCGATCCACAAGTACGTCCTGGTCAGCGAGATCGCGCGCGGCGGCATGGGGGCCATCCACAAGGCGTGGGACCTCGTGCTCGGCGAGTTCGTCGCGCTGAAGCTGCTCCGCCCCGATGCGCCGCAGGACGCCCTCGGCCGGAACGCCCAGATGCGGGAGCTCCTCCGCGAGGCGCGCGCGGCGATGCACCTGCGCCACCCGAACATCGTCGCGATGCGCGACGTCGGCCTGGCGCGCGACGAGATCTACATCGCGATGGAGTACATCGACGGCCGCACGCTCGGCGACCACATCGCCACGGCCTGGCGCGCCGGCACGTTCTCGTGCTTCTACGATGCGCCGAGGCGCTGGCTCCGCGTCATGCGCGACGTCGCGCGCGCCGTCCACTACGCGCACACGCACCGGCGGCCCGTCATCCACTGCGACCTCAAGCCCGCCAACATCCTCGTCGCCGCGCCGCGCGTGCCCTACGTCCTGGACTTCGGCCTCGCCCACCTCGTCGGAACGGCCTTCCCCAACGACGAGTTCGCGCGCGGCACCCCGTCGTACATGGCGCCGGAGCAGATCCGCGGCCATCCCCCCATCAGCGTACGCACCGACGTCTACGGGCTCGGCACGATCCTGTACGAGCTCCTCACCGGCCGGGCTCCGTTCGAGGGCGACACCGCGACGATCATGGCCAGCACGCTCAGCAGCGCGCCCCCGCAGCCGCGCGAGACCGTCCGGGCGTCGGTGCCCGCGGCCGTCTACGAGCCGCTGCGCGACGCCCTCGACAAGCTTGACGCGATCTGCGTCGGCTGCCTGGAGAAGGCGCCGGACGACCGCACCGAGAGCGCGCGCGACGTGGCCGCCGAGATCGAGAAGGCGATCGACCTCGTGCCGTCGCGCGCAGCGGAAACGCGGTGACGGCGCCGCCCTGTCTGCGCGACGCGCGCGTGAGCGCGATTCCCTTGCGGGGTTCCCGGTTCCTACTCGCCTCTCACCTTCCAGCCCATCTTCCCCTTCACCGTCAACGCCTTCCCCGCCCGCTCCACCGCCAGCTCGACCGGCTGGTTCGGCCGGCACGCGAACAGCCGGTCGGAGTAGTGCTGCAGATCCTTGATCTTCTCCCCGTTGAGCGACGTCACTTCGTCGCCCGGCTTGAGCCCCGCCTTGTCCGCCGGGCTCCCGGGCGCCACCTCCGAGACCACCATCTTGTCCGGCTGCCCGTAGTCCGGCATCGCGCCGAAGTACGGCCGCGCCCCGGCCGGAACGTGCTCCGCCGGCTTCTGGTTTCCGGGTTCCGGGTTCCGGGTTCCATCCGCGGCGCATCCCGCAACGAGCATTGCGAGGCACATCGCATGACGCATCACGGATCCCGGCCTGCCCGCACGCGCGCGCGGGCGCGCAGCCACCTCTGCTTCTCTTGCTGGGTTCTGGGTTCCGGGTTCTCCGTTGCGCATCGCGCGTCCCTCCAGTAAGATCCCCGACTCATGATTAAACCGCTCTCGCCCGTCCTGCTTGCTCTCCTTCTGGCCGCCTGCGCCTCCACGCCCCCGCCGCCGCCGTCCTGGGCACGCGAGGTCGCCCCCCTCCCCGGCGAGCGCCGCCTCGCCTGGATCCGCCAGCTCACCACCAACATCCCGCACGGCACCCACGCGGAAGCCTATTTCTCCCCGGACGGCCGCTCCCTCATCCTCCAGGCGATCCGCGACGGGGACAAGGCCGACCAGATCTACTCGCTCGACATCGCCACCTGCCGCGTCGCCCGCATCTCCGACGGCAAGGGCAAGACGACCTGAGCGTACTACCTGCCCGACGGACGGATCGTGTATTCGTCCACGAAAGCCGCCGGCGACGAGCCGCCGCCCCCGCCCGACCGCGCGAAAGGCTACCGCTGGGCGCTCTACCGCGAGTTCGACATCTACCTCCTCGACCCGCGCACCGGCAGGGAGACCCGCCTCACCTCCGTCGACGGCTACGACGCCGAGACCACCGTCTCCCCGGACGGCAAGCGCCTCGTCTTCATGTCGCATCGCGACGGCGCCTTCACGCTCTACACCATGAACGTCGACGGCACGGACGTGCGCCGCGTCGAGCAGAAGAAGTGCTACACCGGCGGCCCGTTCTTCTCGCCCGACGGCCGCTGGCTCGTCTTCCGCTCGTTCTACCCCGGCACGCCCGAGCAGCACCAGGAGCTCGACCGCATGCTCGCCGAGCGCTCGCTCATTCCGTTCCACGGGATGGCGATCGAGGTGTACGTCTCGCGCCCCGACGGCTCGGAGCTGCGCCAGGTGACGAAGACGGGCCGCATCAACTTCGCGCCGATCTTCCATCCGGACGGGAAGCGCATCCTCTTCACGAGCGACGTCGGCGCGAAGCACCGCGGCCAGTACGCGCTCTGGCTCATCAACAACGACGGCTCGGGCCCCCAGCAGGTCACCTTCCACGAAGGCACGGCCGAGAACGGAGGCTTCGACGGCTTCCCGTGCTTCTCGCCCGACGGGAAGACGATCGCCTGGATCTCCAACCGCAACGGGACCAGCCGCCGCGACCTCAACGTCTTTCTTGCTGGCTGGCGCGAATAGCACGGATCCTGTCGTCGGCCGTCGCCCGCCTGCATCATCTTTCTCTGCTCTTCCCGCCTCCGGCGGCGTCTCCTGACCTAGCAGACCGTTGCACCGTTCCCCGCTCGCCGTCGGGCCGTTCGAACGGTGGAACGATCGAACGGAGAACGAGCGCGTCACCCTCGCTCCGACGCGCTCCTGGGAGGACGACATGATCGCTCTGCTCTTCTGCGCGCTCGCGTCCCAGGTCACCGCGAAGGAGCTGGACGAGGCGAAAGCCGCCATCGAGCGCCTCGAGCTGCGCCTGTACAACGCGGAGCTCGACGCGGTCAACGCCCGGTACGCGAAGGACTTCTTCGCCGCCGAGCTCGCCGACGGGAAACCGCGCGAGGCCGACGCCACGCTCGCGGTGCTCCGCCGCCTGAAGATGAAGATGGTGATGTGCATGGACAGCGCGCCGCTCTCGACCATCCTGAAGTTCATCGGCCACCACGCGGGCGTGCCGGTCAAGCACGATGCCGCGCTGGACAAGGAGACCCTCACCATCAAGGTCAAGGACCTGTCCGTCGAGAGCACGCTCAAGCTGACGCTGCACCCGCGCGGCTACGCGCTCACGGTCACGCCGCGCGGCGAGCTGCACGTCGCCCGGCCCGCCGACGCCCCGGAGGAGGCGCTCGATCCGGGCACGCTCCTCGACTATCTCGCGGCCCCGTCGGGAGAGCCGACCGCGGAGGACCGCAGGCGCATCGAGGCGCTGCTGCCGCAGTTCGACAGCGACGAGATCGACGCGCGCGACCGCGCCCTGGTCGACATCCAGCGCATGGGGCGCCGCGCGTGGCGCCTCGTCGAATCGCTCGACTGGAAGGGCCGCACCCCCGAAGGCTCCGCCCGCTTCAAGCAGCTGCGCGAGCGCATCGCGGCGGCGGCGAAGCTGATCGACAGGACCGGCCTCGAGCGCGACGTGCCGGCGCTCCTCCGCTTCCTCCCCGACGCGCGCATCCACGAACGGCTGAAGCGCATCCTCTCCGGCGCCGGCCCGTTCTCCACCGCGGGTTTTCCCAAGGCCGGCCCCGGCCTGGCGGAGTACCTCCGGGGATGGTGGACGTACGCCGGGGACGGGCTGCGCTGGAACGCCGACAAGGACGCGTACGAGCCGAAGTGAAGGAGGTCCCATGATCGCGCTCCTGCTTGCCCTCGCGCCGCTCCAGGACGACAGGATCGATGAGCTGGAGGCGCAGGTCTACCGCCTCGAGATCAGGCTCAAGAACGCCGAGCGTGCCAAGCGCTTCCTCGCCGACGAGCTCAAGCTCGGCAAGGCCGACGCGCTGAGCGCCGCGCGGCGCCTCCAGATGACGATGACCCTGGACATGCAGAACGCGAAGCTCCCGGACGTGCTCAAGGAGATCGAGGAGCACTCCGGGCTGGCCTTCAAGTGCGACAAGGGGCTGGACGATGAGATCATCTCCATCAAGGTGACCGACATCTTTCTGACCGGCCTGCTGAAGCTGATGCTCCAGCCGAAGCAGCTCACCTTCGGGATCACGAAACAGGGCGAGGTGCGGATCGCGAAGCGCGACCCCGCGCCGGCCGACGGCGCCGACAAGCCGCTCGACCCCGGCACGCTCCTCGACTATCTGCTCGCGCCCCGCGGCGAGCCGACGGCGGACGACCGCAGAAAGATCGACTCGCTCGTCGTCCGCCTCGACAGCGATGAGCTCGAGGCGCGCGACGGCGCTGTCGCGGAGCTGCAGAAGATGGGCGACCGCTCGTGGCGCGTCCTCGAGTCGCTCGCCTGGAAGGGCAAGGCGGCGGAGGGCACGAGCCGCCTGAAGGAGCTGCGCGAACGCATGGACACGGTCCGCCGCCACATCGAGCACGAGGCCCTCGAGCGCGACGTGCCCGCGCTGGCCACCCTGCTCGGCGACCCGCGCGCGCACGAGCGGCTCAGGCGCATCCTGTCCGGGCTCCCGCCGTTCGCGTCGGGGGGCTTCCCGAAGCCCGGTCCGGGGCTGGGCGACTACGTCCGCGCGTGGTGGGTGTACGCGCGGGATGGCGCGCGATGGAACGCCGAGAAGGACGCGTACGAGCCCAGATGATCTCATGGGCGCATGGCCCTACGGGGCGGCCTGCAGGCTCTGCACCTCATATGGGCTCCTTGCGGTGCGCTCCCCGGGGAACACCCCCGTGGCCGCGCCCCGCTGTCTGTCATGGCTGCCCCTCCTGCGCAATTTCCGTAGCTCATTCGTCGCGTGATCGAGCCCGGACGTCCCCGGATTCGGCCCGGAGGTAGCTAGAGCCTGCGGAACAGCGGCAGCAGCGCGAGCGCCGGCAGCGCAAGCCCCAGCAGCCCCAGCCCCCACCGCCAGTCGCGCGCCATCACGAACGACGCGTCGAGCGCGATGATCCCCAGCACGCCCCACCGCACGTTGCGCATGACCGCCGCGCGATCGGGCGAGCGCAGGCTCACCAGCGTGTGGACAGCCAGCAGCCCCGCGAGCGCGCCTCCGGCGATGAGCGCATGCGCGTTGCGCGCGAGGGCCAGCGGCGCCGCGGCCATCGCCAGACCGCACACCGCAAACAGCCCCTTGCGCCCCCCGCCCTCCTCCAGCGTGCTCATCAGCGTCAGGAAGAAGACGTACCCCGCCAGCACCGCCGCCGGCTGCCAGGACGCGGCGCCCGCCGCGAGCATTCCGATCATCATGTTCGACGCCCGCACCGCCGCCATCCCGAGCGCCCCCGGCACCCGCCAGCGCTTCAGCAGGAAGTCGTACGCCACCACGAGCACCGCCGTCCCCAGCACCATCTGCGCCGCCGCGCCTCCGAGCAGCACGCCGAAGAGCGCCGCGCCGAACATCAGCGCCAGTCCGAACGCCTGCGCCGCCGCCGGCGACACCTGCCCCGACGGCAGCGGCCGCTCGGGATGCAGCGTCCGGTCGCGCGGCAGATCGGCGATGTCGTTCAGCACCATCCCGCACGCGTAGAGGCACGACGACGCCCCTGCCAGAAGCCCCAGCTTCGCCGGCTCCGCCCCGCCCCCCGCCAGCAGCCAACCCGCGGCGCTGTCGGCGACCGCCGTGAACACCAGCGGGAACCGGGTGAGCTTCAGGATCGCGCCGACGTTCTTCATCTTCGGGCCGGGATCCGGGATCCGGAATCCGGGATCAGTAGAGGATGACGTCGTCGAGCCGCGACACGCTCACGACGAGTTCGACGCGGACGTTCGCCTCCTTGCGGTTGGCCTTCACGCCGAACCGCTTCGCGTCCATCACGTACCGCTCCTTCGTCGCGAGGCTCTCGTGCTTGTCGTGCACGTCCACCTCTTTCAGCACGACGAACTGCGGCTTCACCTCCGCCAGCGTGCCGACATAGACGAACGACGAGTTCGTGTCGACGACCACGACCTGCCCGATCCACGGCTTCCAGGCGTCGGCGTCCACGCCCTTATCCCCCCCAGATGCGGCCGACGTCGTTGTACGTCACGAAGACGATGAGCGTCAGCAGCAGCGCCAGCCCCACCATCTGGAAGCGCTCGACGAACCGCGGGCTCGGCGGATGCCCGCGCACCTTCTCGATCCCCAGCAGCAGGATGTGCCCGCCGTCCAGCACGGGAATCGGCAGCAGGTTGAACACCCCGAGGTTCACGGTGATCAGCAGCAGCAGATAGAGGAAGTTGCCGAAGCCGAACTTCGCGTGGATGAACGACGCCTGGAAGATCCCCAGCGGCCCCGCCAGGTTCTTCGTGCTCTCCTGCCGGAGGACCAGCTTCTTGAGCGTGATGAACGTCAGCTTGGCGATCTCCACCGGCTCGCTGAGCGAATCCCCCGCCGCCTCGCCCCACCCCCACCTCCGGTAGTACATGTTGAAGGCGAGGAATCCCCCGTCCCCGCGCGCGAGCCCCAGTCCCTCCAGATCCGGGGACGGCTCCTCGCTCGCATGGAGCGTGAGTTCCTTCTCCTCGGTCCCCCGCCGCACCTTCACCCGCTTCAAGGCCCGGTTGTCGAGCGGACTGAAGAAGTCCTGGACCGAAACCTGCCCCGTAGTGTCCACCACCTCCTTTTTCGGCGTCCCCCACCACCCTCCTCCCTTCGGGGTCAGCTTGTCGATCGACAGGATCACGTCGCCCGAGCGCAGCCCGTCGTTGTAGTAGGTCGAGCCCTCCGCCACATGCACGATCTTCGCCGTCGCCAGCGGCTTCACGCCCATCTGGCCGACGCCGCCGATCCGGTGCATCGGCACGATCTCCATGGAGGCGGAGCTCGCCCCCCGCATCCGCGTGACCAGCACCGGCCGGCCCGGCGAGGCCTCGATGACGTCCTTCAGGTCCTTCCAGTGCTTCACCTCGCGGTCGCCCACCTTCGTGATGACGTCCCCCTTTTCGAGAAACCGGGAATCGCCCAGCGGCACGTCGGCGGGCCCGCCCTCCACCGCTTCCTCGATGATCGCCTCCATGAGGCGGCCGTCTTCGGGCCACACGTTCTGCGTCTTTGCAGTCGGCGTCAGCTTGACCGTCACGTCCGTCCCCGTCGGCTCCGCCCGCCGCAGCTTCATCGTGACCTCGCGGCCGACCGCGCCGCGCAGCGCGCCGTACACCTGCACCGCCGAAAGCGCCTGCTGCCCGTCGATCTCCAGGATCTGGTCCCCCTCCCGCATGCCCGCCTGCCATGCGGGGCTGCCCGGCTTCACATGGGCCAGCGTCGTCTGCTGCGGCGTCGTCTGCACGTGCCGCTCCGACCCGCTCTGCTTGACGAGCAGCTCCTTCACCTCGCCCCCGCGCCTCACCTTCACCGGCACCAGCTCCCCCTGCGGGCGGCCCAGCATCTCCTTGCGGTACTCGTCCATGCGGTCGATCGCCTTGCCGTTCACCTCGACGATCACGTCCCCGGGCCTCATTCCCGCGATCGACTCCGGATGCCCCGGCGCCGCCACCACGGCCACCTGCACCTGCCGCCCCCACAGGAACGCGAGCATCGCGATCGGGACCGCGATGATGAGGTTCATCAGCGCCCCCGCCGCGAAGATCTGCAGCCGCTGCCACGCGCTCTTCGACGTCAGCTCGTCCGGCGCCCCCGTCCGCGGGTCGCCGATGTTCTCGCCGGCCATCTTCACGTAGCCGCCGAGCGGGATCCACGAGATGCGGTACTCCGTCCCCCGCCACAGCCGCTTCCAGAGGATCGGCCCCATCCCCAGCGAGAACGCCTCGACCTTCACCCCGTTGCGCTTGGCCATCACGAAGTGGCCGAACTCGTGGATGAAGATCAGCAGCCCGAGACCCACGACGATCTCCGCCGCGTAGAGGATCCCGAAGAGGATGTCCAGCATCAGCGCCCCGCCTCCGCCGCCAGCGCGGCCGCCCGCTCCCGCGCCCAGCGGTCGGCTTCCATTATATCCTGCAGCGACGGCCGCCGCTTCGTCGCGTGCGCGTCCATCGCCTCCCCGGCGATCGCCGTGATCCGCGTGAACCGGATCCGGCCCGCCAGGAACGCCTCGACCGCCACCTCGTTCGCGGCGTTGAGCACCGCCCCCATCGTCCCGCCCTCGCGCGCCGCGCGGTACCCCAGGCGGATCGCCGGGAACTTCTCCAGGTCCGGCGGCTGGAACGTCAGCGCCTTCGCCTCGAGCAGGTCGAGCCGCCGCGCGTTGCCCTCCGGCCGCTCCGGGTACGTCAGCGCGTACTGGATCGGCACGCGCATGTCGGGCGCGCCGAGCTGCGCCATCACGGAGCCGTCCCGGAACTCCACGAGCGAGTGCACGATCGACTGCGGATGGATGACCACCTCGATCTGAGAAGGGTCGATGTCGAACAGCCAGCGCGCCTCGACGATCTCCAGCGCCTTGTTCATCATCGTCGCCGAGTCGATCGTGATCTTCCCGCCCATCGACCACGTCGGGTGCTTCAGCGCCTGCTCGATCGTCGCGTCCGCCAGCTCCGCGGCCGGCGTCTCGCGGAACGGCCCGCCCGAGCCCGTCAGCAGGATGCGCCGCACCTCCTCGCGCCTCCCCGACTGCATCGCCTGGAAGATCGCGCTGTGCTCGCTGTCGACAGGGATGATGCGCCCCCCGCCCCGCTTCGCCGCCTCGATCATGAGCGGGCCGGCCGCGACGAGCGACTCCTTGTTCGCCAGCGCGAGCGTCTTCCCGCGCTCCAGCGCGTCGAGCCCCGGCGCCAGCCCCGCCGCCCCGGTGATCGCGGAGAGCACCACGTCCACGTCGTCCGCCCGCGCGAGCTCGCGGATCCCGTCCGCCCCCTCGAGCAGGGAGAGCGGTGCACCGTTCAGCGCGCCGCGCAGCAGCCGGCACGGCTCGGCGTCCAGCATCGCCGCACGCGTCGGCCGGAACTCGCGGATCTGGTCCCGCATCGTCTCCCAGCGGCCGCGCGCCGCCAGCCCCTTCACCGGAATCCCGAGATGGCGGGCGACGCTGAGGGCGCTCACGCCGATGGATCCGGTCGAACCGAGTATGGCGACACGCTTCATGGCATCAGGCTCGACGGGCGGGGGTCCGTGACTCGTGATTCGTGATTCGTGATTCGCTCCTGGCTCGCGCTTCATGGGACCGGCGCTGGAGGCGCCGACGGTCCACGCAAGACGACATGAACCTGATCCTTGATACCTGCAACCGCGCGTCAGCCTGCTTATCCCGACGCGCTCCTAGCCCGTCACGATCTCGTAGGCGTGCATCGACTTCTCGCGGCCCTTGATGATGGTGTCGCCGAGGTCCCGCACCTGGAAGAAGCCCTTGACCTGCTCGAACGTCTTGTCGCCCACGATGATCTTGTTGACCTGCGGGAAGCCGGCCAGGCGCTTGGCGACGTTCACCGTGTCGCCCAGCACCGTGTACTCCATGCGGACGTGCGTGCCGACGTTGCCCGCGACGACCGTGCCGGTGTTGATGCCGACGCGGATGTTGAACTTGCGGTCCGGGAACTGCCGGTTGTGGCGCTCGACCTCCTTGAGGAGCTTCACGGCCGACTTGACGGCGGCGAGCGCGTGGTCCGCCTGGTCGAGCGGCGCGTTGTAGATCGCCATCACCTCGTCGCCGATGAACTTGTTGACGCTCCCCTTGTGCTCGAAGATCGCGTTCGTCGCCATCTCGAAGAACAGGTTCAGCAGCGTGGCCACCTTCTGCGGGCCCATCCCCTCCGCCATCTTGGTCGACGACTCGACGTCGGCGAAAATCACCGTGACCTCGCGCTCCGTCACCTCGAGCCCCATCTCCCCGCCGCGGCTGACGAGCATTTCGACGACGTCCGCCGAGTGGTACTTCAGCAGGTTGTTCCGGAGCATCTCCTCCTTGCGGAGCTTCTCGTGCAGCTCCTCCTGCTTGATCCGCATCGCGACGAGGTTCGCGATCGCCGTCAGCAGGTCGAGGTCGTCGCGCGTGAACGCGTAGGTCTTGGCGAGGTTGTCGAGGTAGATCGCCCCGTAGACGCGGCTCTCCTCCCACAGCGGCACGCAGAGCGCCGACCGGATGTTGTACTGCACGATCGACACGCCCTGCATGAACCGCGGGTCCTGCAGCGCGTCGCTCGTGACGATCGACACCTTCTCCGTCACGACCTGGTTGGTGATCGTCGTCGAGATGTGCAGGTCGGCGCCGGCCACGATCCCCTTGCCGCGGTTGAACCCGATGTGCGGCTGCAGCGTCTGCCCGTCCGGGCTCGGCGTGAACATCACGCCGCGCTCCGCGTTGATCACCTCGAAGATCAGCTTCATCGAGATCTGCAGCATCGCGTCCAGCGTCGGAGCCGCCGAGAGCGCCTTGCCCACCTGGAACAGGATGAAGAACATCTTGCTCTCCTTGGCGGCCTTCTCCCCCTGCACCTCCTTGCGGATGTCGCGGAGGGAGAGCCCCTTGGAGAGCGCGTCCGTGATGTCGAACGAGTAGCTCTTGGCGACGTCGTCGACGTGCTGGACGATGTACCGGTTGCCCTGGACGTCGGTGATCGGCTTCTGCTCCGGCGGCGCAGGGACTTCGGCGGTCGTCTGGCGCAGGTTGGCGGCGTTGCTGCGCTGGCGCAGGCGCTCGTCGTTGAAGGTGATCTCGGTGTCCCCGAGGCGCACCACGTCCCCGTCCTCCAGCACCTTCATCTCGATCTTCTCGCGGTTCACGTAGGTGCCGTTGGACGAGCCGAGATCGTAGATGATGTAGCGGTCGCCCTTCTTGATGATGGAGGTGTGGCGGCGCGAAATCAGCGAGTCCTTCACCTCGAGATCGTTCTCGGGCGTCCGCCCGATGCAGAAATTCTCCTTGGTGAGGGGAAGATCGCGGGTGTTCCCGCCCTGCTTGACGATCAGCTTCGCCAAAGTTCGATTCCGAGAAGTTCCGAAACCGGGGACCGCTGACAATTTAATCACGCCCGGCCTTCACAGTCAAGGCGACCCCTTGAAACACGCCGCGGGCGCCGTCGTACCACCTCTACCGGCCCGAAAGGTTTTGACTGAGCCGGAGGAGCCCGATATAAAGACCGCCACCGTTCCGCCTCTTTTGGAGGTCCGCATGAATACCTTCCGCGCGCTTGTGCTCTCCGCCGCGCTCGCCGGCCTCGTCCTCGCCCAGGAGAAGCAGGACGGCCTCAAGGGGTCCAAGCGCCCCGGCCCCGTGAAGACGGATGAGTTCAACGACCGCGCGAAGGCGGGCCCCAAGCGGGGCGGCGAGGTCACGCAGGCCGTCTCGGTCAACTTCCGCTCGCTCGATGCCGACCAGGACAACTCGGCGCTCACGAGCGAGGTCTGCCACGGCTACATCCAGGAAGCGCTCATCGGCAGCGACGTCGAGACCTGGGAGCACGTCCCCGCGCTCGCGGAGCGCTGGGACGTCGAGGACGTCGTCGAGCTGAAGGACGGCAAGATCGTCCGGGGCAAGGTGAGCGAAGGCGGCGAGGGGTATGAGGGCGGGCACATCGTCAAGGACCTCAAGGGGGAGAAGGTCGGCCAGTACAAGAAGGACGAGGTCAAGGAAGTCCGCCTCGGGACCTCGTTCACTTTCCACCTCCGCAAGGGGGTCAAGTTCCACGACGGCCAGGACTTCACGTCGGCCGACGTGAAGTGGACGTGCGAACTTCTCCGCAGTCCCAAGAACGGCATGCCCAACATCCAGGGCTACTTCGACAAGGTGAGCGAGTGCACGGTCGTCGACGACTTCACGATCCGCATCACCTACAAGGAGCAGTACTGGATGGCGCTCAACGTGTGCGGCGGATATCTGTACGTGCGCCCCCACAAGGCGTGGGACCCCACCGGCACCCTTCTCAAAGACCCCGACACGTTCTTCAAGACGTTCAACCAGCACGACCTGATGATGAAGCCGGTCGGCACCGGCCCCTATCAGCTCGACAGCTACAAGAAGGACGTCGAGGTCGTCACCAAGCGTTTCGACGGGTGGTGGGGCGCGAAGGCGCTCAAGGAGCCTCTCAACGCGCAGTGGCCCGACAAGATCAGGTACCGCATCATCAAGGACCCCGTCGCCCAGCTCAAGGCGCTCGAGAACGGAGAGGTCGACTACGTGACGGCGCTGCCGCCGGAGATCTTCGACAACTTCTTCGGGGCCGACGACAAGCCGGACGTCAAGCACCGGGAGAACTTCGGCAAGGTCGAGATCGTCTACCCGAGCTTCGGGTACATCGGCTTCAACATGCGGAAGGACCTCTGGAAGGACAAGAAGGTCCGCTGGGCGATCTCCTACGCGAACGCCGACATCGACAAGTACATCAAGGACGTGCTCCGGGGCCGCGCCGAGCGCGTCTACTCGCCGAACTACAAGTATGCCCCGTTCCACAACGACACCCTCAAGCCGATCCCCTTCGACCTCAAAAAGGCGGAGCTGCTCCTCGAGGAGGCGGGCTGGCTCGATTCGGACGGGGACAACATCATCGACAAGGAGGGAAAGAAGTTCGAGTTCGAGATGCTGACGCGCGACATGCCTGCGACGATGCCGGCGATGCAGCACCTCCTCCAGATGCAGGCCAACCTGAAGAAGCTCGGCATCAAGATGAACCTCCGCATGCTGGAGTGGAGCGCGCTGCTCGAGAAGGTCGACCGCGGCGACTTCGACGTCATGCGCATGGGCTGGGCGCTCTCCAGCCCCCCGAACACGCAGGACAACTTTCAGATCTGGCACTCGACCCAGATCGGCGAGAGCGGCTCGAACCACATCGCCTACTCGAACAAGGACGTCGACAAGCTCCTCGAGGACATCCGCAAGGAGCTCGACGCCGAGAAGCGCAAGCAGATGCAGATCCGCTTCCAGCAGATCATCTACGACGACCAGCCGTACATCTTCCTGACGATGCCGGCGGACCTGCGCGCCTACAGCAAGAAGTGGCGCGGCGTGCGGTTCTGGGTCCCGCGCCCCTGCCACAGCCTCAACGAGTGGTATCAGGAGTAGGCCGCCGCCGACGGGAGGGACGCGACTTGGGACCTCGAACCTGGGACCGGGGACTCTAGCCGCGTGCGCGCCTATCTCCTGAAGCGGCTCATGCTGATCCCGGTCACCCTGATCGGGATCACCTTCATCACGTTCATCGTGATGAAAATGGCGCCGGGAGATCCCGCGAAGATCCTCCGCGCCCAGGCGGCGGGACAGAGCATGCAGGCCACCCAGGCCAACATCGAAGCGCTCGAGAACTGGAAGAAGGAGCGCCACCTCGACAAGCCGTGGGTCATCCAGTACCTCTACTGGCTCCGCGATCTCGGCACGTTCGACCTCGGGCGCTCGCTCATGGTGGGCCGCGAGCGCGTGTCGCACAAGATCTTCGGCAAGTTCGATGTGGACCCCGGCCGGGGATTCAACGTCAAGATCTTCCTCGCGGGTCTGCTCGGCCTGTGCGCCCTCGGCGCCCCCTTCTTCGCCCCCCGCGGACGCCTGAGCCGCGGGCAGATCGGCCTCGCCTGCCTCGGACTCGCCGTCGCTTCCGCCGGGATGGTCATCTGGGCCTTCGGCAGCGCTCCGAAGTTCACGTGGGGGCGCGTCTGGGTCACGCTCGCCTACAACCTGGTCGCGTTCGTTCTCATTTACGTCGTGGCTCTCCCGGTCGGCATCCTCTGCGCCGCGAAGCAGTTCAGCGTCACCGACCGGGTGCTGACGATCGTCGTCTTCCTCCTGTACTCGCTCCCGAGCTTCTGGATCGGCACGCTCCTGATCGCCTTCGTGACAGGACCCGACCACTGGTGGGCGAGGCACCTCGCGATCCAGCTCCCGACCACCGGCTATTACGGGAAGGACCTCGGCGAGGTGCCGCTCGGCACGTGGCTCTGGGAGACGGCGCAGACCGCCTTCCTCCCGATCGTGTGCATGACGTACGCGGGCTTCGCGTTCCTCTCGCGGCAGATGCGCAGCTCGCTGCTCGAGCAGATCCGCCAGGACTTCGTGCGCACCGCGCGCGCGAAGGGCCTGCACGAGCGCGTCGTCATCCTCCGCCACGCGACCCGCAACGCCCTCATCCCCATCGTCACGCTCTTCGGCACGCTCCTGCCCGCCATGATCGCCGGCAGCGTCATCATCGAGCAGCTCTTCAGCATCCCGGGGATGGGGCAGCTCTTCTTCACCGCGGTCCAGGAACGCGACTACAACGTGATCATGGGCATCGAAGTCGTGAGCGCCCTCCTGACGCTCTTCGGCATCCTCGTGTCGGACATCCTCTACGTGGTGGTGAACCCCACCATCGCCTATGACTGACGAACAGGCGGTCTACGGGAAGTCGTACGGCGAGATTGTCGTCCACGCGTTCCGCAAGAACTGGGCGGCGCGGATCGCGCTCGCCGCTTCAGGCCTCATGGTCGCCGTCTCGGTCCTCGCTCCGTTCGTCGCCAACGACCGGCCGCTCGTCTTCACCGGCACGATGCCGGCCGCCTACCAGAAGGCCTTCAACCACGTCACGCGCGGCGCCACCCTGTCCATCATCCGCCTGCCCCAGAACATGGCCGCGGAGCGGAAGAGGTTCGACGACAAGACGGCCACGCTCAACGATTACATCAAGCGCATGACGGAGGACGAGAACACCGAGCAGTACGACGCCCTGAGCCGCCTCCGCAAACGGGCCGAGTCGCGCCCCGACACGCGCGGCCCCTGGATCAGCCGCGACGTACCGCTCGCGGACGTCGAGGAGGAGATGCGCCTCGAGCAGAAAGAGTACCCGAAGGACATCGAGCAGCTCCGCGCCGACCTCGCCGGCGCCTCGATCACGCCCGAGCAGCGAAAGCAGAAGCGCGTGCGCGTCGAAGAGCTGGAGAAGGCGGTGGCGGCGCTGCCGCACGACCTCAGCCGCCTCGAGTCCGCCCGCCAGCGGATCATGCGCGACATGCCGCGCGTCTACGAGGAGATCCTCGCCAACTCCCTCCGCGGGATCGGCCTCAAGCTCTCGGAGATGGCCGACCAGACAGAGGGCAGGAACGCGAAGGCGGCCGAGATCGAGGCCCGGTTCCGCGCCGCCGTCGCCGGCACCTACGTCGCGAACGCGGAGGACCGGCGCCCTCAGATCGAGGCGGCCGCCGCCGCCGCGCGGACCGAGTTCGACCCCGAGAAGACGCCGCTCGTTCCGCGCACGCGGTGGCCGCTCGTCTCCTCGCTCGGCTTCCTCGACATCTTCTTCGTGACCGCGCTCGTCCTCGCGGCGATCGGCTTCGGTCCCCTCACCTGGTGGCGCCTCAAGCGCATCGCCCCTATCGAGAGGCGCTGGCGGCTCACGTGGGCCCTCGCGCTGGCGCCCGCCGCCGTGCTGTCGCTGGCCTGGCTCGCGGTCCACAAGCCCAAGTTCGACACCGTCTCCTACAAGGCGGGCGTCGCCGACGGCACCATCGTCATGTCGAGCGCGCTCTGGCCCCCACTCCGCTACCGCTACGACGAAGTGCCCGTCCTCACCATCGTGAAGCACGAGGACCGGCCTCCCCACCGCCCCTCCGCAGGCCACTGGTTCGGGACCGACTTCATGGGCCGCGACCTGCTGTCGCGCATGATCTGGGGCTCCCGCATCTCGCTCTCGATCGGCTTCGTCTCCACCGCGATCGCGCTGACGATCGGCATCGTCCTCGGCGCGCTCGCGGGCTACTTCCGGGGCTGGGTGGACATGGTCATCCAGCGCGTCATCGAGACGATGATGTGCTTCCCCACGTTCTTCCTCATCCTCGCCGTCGTCGCGTTCCTGTCCCCCAACATCTACAACGTGATGGTGGTGCTCGGCATCTTCGGATGGATGGGCATCGCCCGGCTCCAGCGCGGCGAGTTCCTGCGCCTCGTGAACCAGGACTTCGTGCAGTCGGCGATCGCGCTCGGCGCGCCGCAGCGCCGCGTCATCTTCCGCCACATCCTGCCGAACGGGCTCGCGCCTGTCCTCGTCGCCGCGAGCTTCAGCATCGCCGGCGCCATGCTGACGGAAAGCGGACTCTCGTTCCTCGGCTTCGGCGTGCAGGAGCCCGACACGAGCTGGGGACAGATCCTCTACACCGGACGCGCCTCGGCCCTGCGCGGCTTCGGCGAATGGTGGGTCTTCGTCATCCCGGGCGCCGCCATCTTCCTCGCCGTCACCTGCTACAACATCGTCGGCGACGGCGTCCGCGACGCCGTGGACCCGAGGCTCAAGACTTAATAGACTGTGTGACCCCATGATCCCCGTCGTCGAAGGCGAGAGGCTCCTCGAGGTGAAGGGACTCTCCACCGCCTTCTTCACCGACGACGGCGTCGTCAAGGCCGTCGACGACGTCTCCTTCTCCATCCCGAAGGGCCGCACCCTCGGGCTCGTCGGTGAAAGCGGCTGCGGCAAGAGTGTCACCTCGCTCTCCATCATGCGCCTCATCGCCCCGCCCGGCCGCGTCACCCAGGGCGAGATCCTCTTCGACGGCGTCGACCTCCTCAAGCTCCCCGAGGAGGAGATGCGCCGCATCCGGGGCAACAAGATCTCCATGATCTTCCAGGAGCCGATGACATCCCTCAACCCCGTCTTCACCATCGGCAGCCAGATCATGGAGGCGATCGTCCTCCACCAGAACGTCAGCAAGCAGGAGGCGCGCACCCGGGCCATCGCGATGCTGGAGAAGGTCAAGATCCCCGCCGCCTCCACCCGCATCGACGAGTACCCCCACCAGATGTCCGGAGGCATGCGCCAGCGCGTCATGATCGCGATGGCCCTCGCGTGCAACCCGGCCCTCCTCATCGCGGACGAGCCGAGCACCGCGCTCGACGTCACCATCCAGGCGCAGATCCTCGACCTCATGCGCGACCTCCAGAACGAGCTCGGCATGTCGGTCCTCATCATCACGCACGACCTCGGCGTCGTCGCGGAGCTTTCCGACTACGTCGCCGTCATGTACGCGTCGAAGATGGTCGAGTTCGCCACGGCCAAGGAGCTCTTCGCCAACCCGCTGCACCCGTACACGCTCGGGCTCTTCAACTCGCGCCCGTCGCTCGGCAAGGTGCGCACCGAGCGCCTCAACGTCATCCGGGGCACCGTGCCCAACCCCCTGCGCTTCCCCACCGGCTGCAAGTTCCACCCGCGCTGCGACCTCGCCGAGTCGAGCGGCGCGATGGAACGCTGCAAGTCGGCGGAGCCCGCTCTCCGCGAACTGAGGCCAGGCCACCTCGTGGCCTGCGACGTGGTCAAGTGATGCACTTCGCATTTCGTATTCCGTGTTTCGCGTACGGCAGGCCGCGCCCGACGCGTTGGACACGGCCTCTTGCATGCGAAATGCGAAATGCGAAATGCGAAATGCCGCGCCGGAGGGGGCCATGACCGAAGCGAACGGCCCCCTCCTTCAGGTCGATCGCCTGAAGAAATACTTCCCGGTGAAGAAGGGCGTCTTCTCCCGCATCGTCGGCTGGGTCAAGGCGGTCGACGACATCTCCTTCAACATCATGCCGGGCGAGACGCTCGGCCTCGTCGGCGAGAGCGGCTGCGGCAAGACGACCGCCGGCCGCACCATCCTCCGCCTCATCGAGCCGACCGACGGCAAGGTCATGTTCGACGGCGTCGACGTCGCGCACCTCGGCGCGGGCGACCTGCGATCCGCCCGCAAGCACATGCAGATCATCTTCCAGGACCCGTACTCCTCGCTCAACCCGCGCATGACGATCGGCTCCATCATCGCCGAGGGGCTCCTCGTGCACGGCATCGGCTCCAAGCAGGACCGCCTCGAGCTCGTGAAGCAGACGCTCGAGAAGGTCGGGATGTCGCCCCAGTACATCAACCGCTATCCGCACGAGTTCAGCGGCGGCCAGCGCCAGCGCATCGGCGTGGCGAGGGCCCTCGCCCTCAATCCCAAGTTCATCGTCTGCGACGAGCCCGTGAGCGCGCTCGACGTCTCGGTCCAGTCGCAGGTCGTGAACCTGCTCGTCGACCTCAAGCAGAAGTACGGGATCGCCTACCTCTTCATCTCCCACGACCTCTCGGTGGTGAAGTACATCAGCGACCGCGTCGCGGTGATGTACCTCGGCGAGATCGTCGAGCAGGCGAACTCGGACGACCTGTACGCGTCGCCGGAGCACCCGTATACCAAGGCCCTCCTCTCCGCCGTGCCCGTGCCCGATCCCGCGCGCAAGCGCTCGCGCATCATCCTGGAGGGCGACGTGCCCAGCCCGCTCAACCCGCCGGGCGGCTGCCGCTTCCACCCGCGCTGCCCCGTCGCCATCAAGGGGCTGTGCGAGACCCAGAAGCCGCCGCTGAAGGACTACGCGGGGCACTTCGTCGCCTGCCATGAGGTCGACCAGCGCCTCGCCGGCAGGAAGGAGTAGGCTCGCTCACGCAGTACTCGACCTCTGCGGGCCCAGCGGGCTCTGCGCGAGGTCCGGAAGCTACTTCGGCAGGCTGACGGTCAGCGCGTACGTCCGCTCGGCGATCCCCTCCTCCGACTGCTTGTCCGGCACCTTGATCCGCAGCGTCACCTTGATCGCCTGCGGAGCCTTTCCTTCCTTCTTCTTCGAGCTCCAGTCCGGCGCCCACGTCTTCCCGTCGCTGTACTGCACGTCGAAGTGCGTCACCCGGTCGTACAGCTCCGTGAGCCGCCCGCCCTTCGTCGGCTCCGCGTCCATCCAGTAGTCCTCGCGCCGGTACAGGATCGCCTCCCCCGGCCGGTCGCGCGCGTCGATCGCCGTGTAGCCCACCTCGTTGATCGTGTGGAAGCGCGGCGGCGACTGCGGATCCTCCGCACCGAACGCCGCCACCGCCGAGAGGAAGTCGACGCGGTCGCGGTCCCCCTGCGCCCCCTTCCGGTCGAACCCCCAGAACCAGTCCTTGTCCTTGTCCGGCACGAACGCTGCTTCCAGGTCCTGCCGGATCTGGTTCATGATCGCGGGCCCGATCTCCGTCCCCGTCGTCAGCTCCTCGATCCGCTCCTGCGCCTCGATCGTCGACACGACCACCCCGTACACGATCGACATCATGATCGCCATCAGGAAGATCGCCAGCATCAGCTCGATGAGGGTAAACCCCTCGACTCGGCGGTTCGGCCGTGATTCGTGACTCGTGATTCGCCTGCCCCCCGAAGCCTTCCCAACCCGCCTGGTCGCCGCAGAGACGGCGAAGGAGGGTGATTCGCCCTGGCTCACTTCGGCGCCTCCGGCTCGACGACGGGGAACATCCCGTGGATCTCCACCAGCGTCGCCTCGTCGCCGCGCCGCACCTTCAGGACCACCCGGAAGATCTCCTTCGGCTTCTCTTCCGCGTCCGCGGGGTCGTTCGTCGGCACCTCCTCGCGCCTCGCGTCGTAGTCCCAGCCGAAGTCCATGTACTCCGGCGACAGGTCCTCGAACGTCCCCGCGTTCACCTCGCCGCTCGTGCCGAACAGCCGCTCATCCCGCTCGATCTCCCCCATCTTCCAGGCCGCGAGCGTCCACGCCATGCGCTGGTCGCGCGTCTTCGCCGCGTCGCGCACCACCTCGACGCGCTTGTCGAGGAGGACGACCGCCACGAGCGCGATGATCGCGAGCGCGACCACCACCTCGACCAGAGTGAACCCCGACGGCCTACTCGCCCTGGTCCTCGAGAAGCTCATCCGCCTCCTTGTGCGACTCGCTGAACGACAGCACGCCCGTCAGCCCGTTCATCCGCACCGACATCGGCGCGTCCCCGAGCCGCAGGTTGACGATCACGTGGTTCGAGGCCCCGAACGGCGAGATGCGCACCAGCGCCTTCCCGCTGTCGACCTTCTGGTCCGCGCCGAGGATGACGTTGGCGAATTCAACGCCCGACCCCGTCTCGCGCGGCAGCGCGCGCCGGAAGATCTCCTGGTACTCCCACTCCGGCGGCTCCTTCGGCGTCCCGTCGTCGTTCGTCTTCGGGAACGGCACGAGCATCCAGTACTCGCCCTGCGAGACGTCGATCTGGAAGTACACGTCGCGGCCGGCCGATGCCGCCTTCGACTTCGCCTGCTTGAGCAGAGCCCCCACCTCGCGCGCCGCCCCCCGCAGCCGGTACTTCGGGACGAGGTAGTCGAGCCGGATCGCCGCCAGCGCCACGGCGATCCCCAGGATCGTCACGACGCAGATCAGCTCGATGAGCGTGAAGCCGGACCGTCGCGAGACGGTCCGGCGCAATCCGCCGTCCATGGCGTGTCGGCGAAGGCTGCTCACGTCCCTTCAACGACTCCGCGCGAAGCGGGTTGGGCCTCGCCGGCGGCCGTGATTCGTGATTCGCACCCCGGCACCCCATTCGTAATTCGCCGGTAGCTACTTCTTGTACGCCTCGTGGTTCCAGAGGTCCTCGTCGTAGCCGCTCCCGCCCTCCTTCTGGTCGGCGCCGAGGGAGACGAGGTCGTACGGCTGCCCGTTGGTCCCGGGCGTGCGGTACACGAACGGCTGGCCCCAACCGTCGAACGGGACCTTCTTCAGGTAGTTTTGCTTCCACTTCGACGGATCGATGTAGGTCGGCTGGTGGACCAGATCCTCGACCTTCTCGGGATAGCGGTTCTGCTCCAGTTTGAACATGTCGAGCGACGACGAGACCGTCGAGATCATCGCCTTCGTCGCGTTCGCCTTCGCGGCATCGTCCTTCCCCGCGATGTTGACGATCACCAGCGTCGCGAGGATGCCGATGATCACGACAACCACCATGATCTCGATCAGGGTAAAGCCCGCCCGCCGCAGGCTCGGGCCCGACGCACGTCTCGTCACGACGACCTCCTAGATGTTGCTCATCTGCAGGATGGGCAGCAGGATCGATAGTACGATGAACCCGACGACGAAGGCCATGAAAACGATCATGACCGGCTCGAGGAGGCTCGTCAGCCGCTGCGCCGCCAGCTCGACCTCCTCGTCGTACGCCTCCGCGACCTTCTTCAGCAGGCTCTCCAGATGACCGCTCTCCTCGCCGACGGCGATCATGTAGCCGACGACGGGCGGGAACACCTTGCTCGACTTCAGGGGCGTCGCGATGTCCGCCCCCTCCGCGATCCTCTGGCGGACCACATCCAGCGTGTTGGCCAGCAGCTGGTTGTTCACCACGCGCTTCACCACGAGAAGCGCGTCGAGCACCGGCAGGCCGCTCTCCAGCAGCGTGGCGAACGTCACCGCGAACCGCGACACCGCGCTCTTCCGCAGCAGGGGCCCCAGCACCGGCACGTCGAGCAGCCGCGTGTCCACCCAGAGCCGCCCCCCCGCCGTGCTCACCACGTAGCGGTAGAGCAGCCACAGCGCGACGCCGCCGATGATGAACGCCCACCAGTACGTGCCCATGAAGCCCGACACCGTCAGGAGGATCTCCGTCGGCAGCGGCAGCGCGCCTTTCTTCTGCTTCTCGAGCACGTCCAGGATCTTCGGGACCACGTACGTCAGCAGCACGAACACGACGCCGGTCCCGATGATCATCATGATGATCGGATACGTGAGCGCCGCGACCATCTTCGCCCGCAGCCGGTGCTGCGCGTGCATGTAGTCGGCGATGCGGAACAGCACCTTGTCGAGCGCGCCGCTCGCCTCGCCCGCGCGCACCATGTTGCAGTACAGCTCGTTGAAGTAGAACGGATGCGCCTCGAGCGCGTCCGAGAACGTGCTGCCCTGCGCGACCCGGTCCCGCACGTCGAGGAGCACCCCCTTCACGGCCAGGTCCTCGGCCTGCTCGATCACGGCCGCCAGCGACCCCATGATCGGGATGCCCGACCCGAGCAGAGTCGCGAGCTGCCGCGTCAGGACCGCGATCTCCTGCACCTTCCGCCGCCGGAACAGCGGCGCCCGCCGCTTCCTCCCCGGCCCCGCGCCGCCCGTCGTGCCGGCGATCGCCTCGAGCTCCGTGACGTGCAGCTTGCGCCCCTTCAGCTTGAGGCGCGCCTCCTTCGGCGAATCGGCGTCGATGACGCCGCCTTCGGCGCCGCCGTCCTCCTTCAGGGCCTTGAAGCTGAATACGGGCATGGGGTATGTTTCGTACTTCGCATTTCGTATTCGCTTCGCGCGCGCGATGCGAAATGCCAAATACGAAATGCGAAATGCGGCCTAAATCGTGTCCATCTGCGTCACTCTCATGACCTCTTCCGGCGTCGTCAGCCCTCCCAGCACCTTGTTCGCCCCCGCCATGCGCAGCGTCCGCATCCCCCGCTTGATCGCGTCCTGCTTGATGACCGTCGATCCGACCCGCTGCATCACCTGCTCGCGCACGTGGTCGGTCACCGTGAAGATCTCGTAGATCGCCGTGCGGTCCATGAACCCCGAGTTCAGGCAGTTCGGGCACCCGCGCCCCCTCTGGAGCGCCTTCCCCGCCATCTGCTCCGCGCGAATGCCGATCTGGCGGAGCGACTCCTCCGTCACATCGTGCGCCTCCCCGCACTTCTTGCAGTTGAGACGCACGAGCCGCTGCGCGATCACCCCGATCACAGAGCTCGCCACAAGGTAAGGCTCCACTCCGAGGTCGAGCAGCCGCGTCACCGCCCCCGGCGCATCGTTCGTGTGCAGCGTCGAGAACACGAGATGCCCCGTCAACGCCGCCTGGATGGCGATCGACGCGGTCTCCATGTCCCGGATCTCGCCGACGAAGATGATGTCGGGGTCCTGGCGCACGAGCGACCGCAGCCCGTTGGCGAACGTCAGTCCCTTCTTGTAGTTCACCTCGATCTGGCTGATGCCGGGCAGGTGGTACTCGATCGGATCCTCGATCGTCATGATGTTGTACTCGGTCGCGTTGATGCGCTTCAGCGCCGCGTAGAGCGACGTCGTCTTGCCGCTGCCCGTCGGTCCCGTGACGAGCACGATGCCGTGCGACGCGTCGATCAGCCGCTTCATGATGTCGTAGTCGTCCTTCTCGAGGCCGAGCTCCTCGAGGTCGTAGAGCCGGGCGCTCTTGTCGAGCAGCCGCATGACGATGCGCTCGCCGTGGTTCGTCGGCACGCTCGAGATGCGGATGTCCACCTCGCTGTCGCCCAGCTTCACCGTCGCGCGCCCGTCCTGCGGCAGGCGGCGCTCGGCGATGTCCATCTTGCCCATGATCTTCACGCGCGAGATGACCGCGTCCTGGATCTTCTTCGGCGGCGTCATCATGTCGTAGAGCACGCCGTCGATCCGGTACCGGACCTGCAGCTTCTCCTCGTACGGCTGGATGTGCACGTCGCTCGCCCGCATCTTCAGCGCCTGGAACAGCATCATGTTGACGAGCTTGATGATCGGCGCCTTGTTCGCGATGTCGAGCAGGTCGCCCGACTTCTCGATCTCCTTGGAGAGACCCGCCAGCTCCTCCTCGTCCAGCTCGTCGAGCATCTCGTCCACCACGTCCGCCTTCGCCTGGTAGACGCGGTTGATGAGCGCCGTGATCTCCGCCCGCGTCGCGAGCACCGGCTCGACGATGCGGTCGAGCATCGCCGAGAGGTCGTCGATGGGGTGCGTATCCAGCGGCGTGCACGCGGCGACGCGCATCGTGCCGCCCGACTCGTCAATGCCGATGAGGTTGTGATGCCGCGCGAACTGCACGGGAACCTTGTCGATGAAGTGCGCCGGTACTTCGACGTCGACCAGCCGGTCCATCACCCGCAGGCTGAGGCACTCGCCGAAGATGGCGAGCATCTGCTTCTCGGTGAGGTACCCGGCCGCCGTGAGCACGCGGTCGAGCGTCTGGTTCGTCGTCCGGGCGAGCGACACCCACTCCTGGAACTTCTCCTCCACGTAGAGGCCTTCGCGCTGGAGGATCCCCGTGAGCTGCTGGAACAGCGCCCCCGGCCGCCGCTCCTCGGCGCCCGTCTGGACCTCTTTCGTCTCGCTCATGGTGCGCCCCGGTCTACGGCTCCTCCGCCGCGTCCGTGGGACTGCGGAACCGGAACGTCGAGATCGGCACCGGCTCGCCGCGCCCCTCCAGCGTCAGCCCGCGCAGCGCCATCGAGCGCAGCCCCTCCACGTCCTCCTTGCGCGTCCGCGTCAGCTCCTTGTAGTCCGCGAACGAGTCGTCGTACATGATGTACGGCGTGATGAAGATGTACAGCGTCCGCTTCTCCTCCCGCTCCTGCGTGCGCCGGAAGAGCATCCCCAGGATCGGGATGTCCCCCAGCAGCGGGATCTTCGTCACCGTGTCCGCCCGGTCCTGCGTCACGATGCCGCCGATCACCACCGTGCGCCCGTTCGGCACCAGGATCGAGGTCGTGTTGATCTCGCGCGACGTCTTGGGCGGCGGGATCGTCGGGTTCGACGACACGCCCACGAACTTCTCGATCTTCACGCTCGTGTCGAGCCGCAGGTAGCCCCCCTCGCTGATGTGCGGCGAGATGGTCAGCGTCGTCTCCGCAGTCTCGAAGCGGTTGAACGTCGTCGTCGTCACGCCGGTCGCGCTCACCACGTTCTGCTGCAGCACCGGCACCGCGGCCGTCACCTTCATCGTCGCGCTGCCGTTGTCCATCGTCGCCGCCTCGGGCTCGTCCAGGATGCTGATGTTCGCCTTCTCCTTCATCGCCTTGAGCAGCAGGCCGATGTTGCCGATCCGGTCGTGCACCAGCGCCAGCGACAGGCCCGTCGTGTCGAGCGGGACGATGTCGAACGTGTTGCCGCTCGACACGATCGTCGACTGGCCGAACTGCGTCCGCAGGAACGTCGTCGTCGTGTCCTCCGGGTCGACGGCGCGGCCGATCTCCACGCCGAGGTCGAACGTGTCCGTCGCGCGCACCTCCACGACCGTCGCCTTGATCAGCACCTGCGGCCGCCGCTGGTCGAGCCGCTTGATCAGATTCTGCAGCGTCGACGCCGTGATGCGGTCGGTGATCATGATCACGGAGTTCGATCGCGTGTCCGCAACGATCGTCGGCTCCGCGCCGGTCAGCGCCGGGCTCGGCCCCGACGGCTGCGCGCCCGACCCCGGCTGCACGGTGCCCGGAGGCGCCACCGCCTGCCCGGGCTTCACGCTCGACGAGCCGGACGGGATGCCCTTGTCGTCGATCGAGATCTTGTAGAGCGCGTTGAGCGTCCGCGCGATGTCGATCGCGTTCGTGTGCCTCAGGTGCGAGATGTAGATGCCGCTGGTCTCGAACGGCGCCTCGCTGTCGAGCCGCTTCACCAGGTCCTTGATCTGCTCCATGCGCACCTGGTCCGCGAGGATCACCAGCGAGTTCGTCCGCTTGTCCGCCGCGATCTTCACCTCCGTCTGGACCTGCTGGCCCGGCACCATCGGCACCCCGGGCTGCTGGCGCTGCGCGCGCGTCGAGAGCGCCTGCGTCATGCTGTTCAGCATCGTCTCGACCTCGCTCGCCAGCGCGTGCTGCAGCTGGATCATCTCGAGCTGGATGTCCGGCTTCTTCACGTCCAGCAGCGTGATGATCTCCTCCATCCGCTTGATGTTGTAGTCGTAGTCCGTCACGATCACGACGTTCGCGCTGTCGACCGGCACCACCGACTGCGGCTGCGCCAGGTTGATGAGCGCGGTGTGCACGTCGCGCGTCGTCACGTACTTGAGCGAGAAGATGCGCGTGACGTACGAATCGTTCGGCTCCTTGGCGTCCTTGAGGACGGGGGCCGCGTCGCGCGCCGCCGTCTGCGACACCACGATCTTGTAGATCTCCTCCCCCGCCTTCCCGACCGGGATCAGGACGAGCTTGTTGACCTGCAGGATCGACTGGAAGATCGCGAAGTACTCGTCGTTGCTCTTCGGCATCTGCGGAATGATCACGTGGATCTTCTTCTGCATGAAGCCGGTGTTGATCTGGTCGTCGTAGAGGAACCGTTTCTTCGTCTGCTTCTGGCAGTCCTCCACCAGCTGGCCGAGCGTCGCGCCGTGGACGACCATGCCCCCGTCCTGCTTCGGCGGGTCCTGCGCGAGCGCAATGCCCGCGACGAGCATCCCCAGCACCATCGTCCTCATGGTCCCTCCTAGTGGACGGGACGCCCGTCCCGATCGATCCGCGCCTTCTCTCCGGCCTCGAGCTTCAGCTCCCCGCGCGCGCCCCGCAGCACGCCGTGCCCGCTCTCGATGCGAACGCGCAGGCTGTCGCCGCTGAACGTCGGCGGCTCGCTCGCGTTGCTGCCAACCGCGCGTCGGTCCGATTCCACGACCGCCCGGCCCGTCACAACCACCCGGCCGCCGAAGCTGTCCAGCACCGTAATCTCGCCCCGCGCGCTGACGCGGATCGTGCCGTCGAAGAGTCGCAGCCGCGCGCGTCCGAGCACTTCGACGCGGGCGGACCGCTCCAGCTCGACCGTACCCTCGTCGCACGCAAGCGTGAGCGGGGCGCTCTCCTGCCGGGTCACCACATCGCCAGGACGCACCGCATCCCGCCCATCCACGCGCCACGACGCTCCCGGCGCGAGCGTCACCCACGCGACCGCCGCCATCAGCGCCGCCGCCGCCAGGCCCGCGACCGCCCGTACGCGCCAGCGCACCGGCCGCGCCATCATGGCCCGCTCGACCAACTCGTCCCGCGCTGCCATCATCGCCTTCACGGCATCGTCCCGCCGCGCGGCCGACGTCTCGATGTCCGGCGCACCCCGCAGGATCGCAACCGCGCCTCCCTGCCGCTCGCGCTCCGCCCGGCACGCCCCGCACGACTCCACGTGCGCCGTCACCTCGCGGCGCACCTCCACGTCGAGCTCGTCGAGCACGAGCTCCGGGATCCGCTTGACCACGTCGTCGCACTTCATCTACGCCTCCGCCGCGCGGGCCGCCGTCCCTCCGGCTAGCCGGCGCGTCAATTCCTGGATCGCCTCGTGCACCCGGAACTTCACGGTGCCCACGGGCGCTTCGGCGATGCTCGCGATCTCCTCGTACGACAGCCCCGCAAACACCCGCAGCGACAGCGCCTCCCGCTTCGCGTGGCCCAGCTGCGCCAGGGCCTCCTGCAGACGCCGCTGATCCTCGCCCGACGCCGCCCTTCCGTCAGGCGCCGGCAGCGCGCTGCGGAGGATCTCTCGGAAGTCGATTACCTGCCCCCGCTCGTCCGCCCCTTGGGCGTCCATCGACACCTCGCGATGGCGGCGCTTCGCCTTCAGGTGGTCCAGACAGAGGTTCCGCGCGATCGTGAAGATCCATGTCGTAAGCGACGCCTCGGGGCGGAACGTCCCGAGCGTGCGCACGACCCGCACGAACGCCTCCTGGAAGATGTCCTCCGCCAGGTGCGGATCGCCCACGTACCGCAGGATGAAGTTGATGAGCGGCCGCTCCAGGCGGCCCACCAGCTCGCGGTATGCCGCGTCCTCGCCGCGCGCACAGCGCCGGATCAGCTCCGACTCCGACTCCAGCATGTCTCCTCGTTCAACGCCCAGCCCGCCGCGCGGTTGGCCCCGGCAGTAAACACCTACCGGTCGGCCGGGCCCCGGTGCCGGAACGTGGTGATCGGCAGGAGGCCCCCATGGCCGTCCACCGGCAAACCGAGCTCCCGCCCCCGCAGCCGGTCCACCCTCGACGTGCGCTCCCGCGTCAGGTCGGCGAAGTCGCCGAAAGCCTCATCGTACATGATCCGCGGGGTGATGAAGATGTAGAGCGTCACTTTCTCCTGCCGGCGCTCGGTGCGGCGAAAGAACCATCCCAGCAGCGGAATGTCCCCGAAGAACGGCACCTTCGACTCGCTCTCCGTCGCATCGCGCGTCACGATCCCGCCGATCACGACGGTTCGCCCGTCCGGCACCAGGATCGACTTCGTGTCGATCGACCGCGTGCTCCGCGCGGGCGGCGCCCCCGGGATCGTCGCGCCGAGGAACTTCTGCACCTTGACAACCGTGTCGAGTCGCAGGTACCCGCCCTCGCTGATGTGCGGAGAGATCGTCAGGGTCGTCTCCGCCTTCTCCAGCTCGAACGACTGCACCGGGGTCCCTTGGGGTCCCGTGAACGTCGTGCGCGCGACCGGGACCTCCGTCGCCGCCGTCATCGTCGCCGCCCCGTGGTCCACCGTCGCGGCCTCGGGCACGTCGATCACGTCGACCTTCCCCGTCGCCTGCAGCGCCTTCAGGAGCAGCCCGATGTTCCCGATGCGGTCGCTGAGGAGCGCGAGCGTCAGTCCGGTGGATTCGGCCGGCACGATGTCGCCCGCCGGCGTGAGCCTCGACAAGCCGTGGGCGGAGCGCCCGACCAGCGCGATGCGCCCTTCTGGATCGACGATCCGCGACAGCTCGACGCCGAGGTCGAAGTGGTCCGAGTCGCGCACCTCCACGACCGTCGCCTGGATGTGCACCTGCGCGCGCCGCTCATCGAGCTGGTCCGCCAGCCGCAGGATCCGCTCCGCCGTGAGGCGGTCGGCGCTGACCAGCAGCGAGTTCGTCCCCGGATCGGCGACGATCGTCGGGCGCCTGTCGTCGCGCTCCGGCGGCGCCGCTCCCGGCGCCGCGACCTGCCCCGGTCGGACGCCGCCCTGCGCATACAGCAGGTTCAGCGTCTTCGCGACGTCCTCCGCGCTCGCGTGCCGCAGGCGCCGGGGGTACACACCGATCGTCTCGAACGACGACTCGCCGTCCAGCTCCGAGACCAGCTCCTCGATCTGCTTCATGCGCACGGGGTCGGCGTATACCACGAGCGCATTCGTCCGTTTGTCCGACGCGATGCGGACCGTCTCCGGCGCGGGAAGGCCTGGCACGCCCGACGGCGCTCGCCGCGCCATGATCGTCAGCATCTGCTCGACATCGCCCGCCAGGGCGTGCTTGAGCGGTATCCGCTTGAGAAGCACATCCGGCTTCGGCACGTCGAGCTCGCGCAGCAGCTCTCCCAGGCGCTTGAGGTTCGCGTCGAAGTCGCTGGCGATGAGGGCGCCAGATGACTCGACCGCCACGATAACCGCGCCGCGCGCCAGCGGCGTGATCGCCGCCTGCGCCTCGCGCGCGCCGACGTACTGCAGGCGAAAAAGCCGCGTGACGTACGCATCGGTGCGCTCCGGCGCACCCCCGGCCACCGGTCCGGGCGCCTCGCCCGGCGCGAGGATCTTGTAGAGGTCGTCGCCCGCCGGCACGAGAACGAGCCTGTTGATCTGCAGCACGTTCTGCAGGAGCGCGAAGTACTCCTCCGGCGTGCGGGGACGCGCCCCCGCGAAGATGTGCAGCTTGCGCTGCCTGAGCTGGGCGTCGATCGCCCCCTCGCACAGGAACGTCCGCCGCGTCTGCCGCTGGACGTCCTCGACAAGCTGCCGCAGCGTGGCGCCGTCTGCCGTCCCATCCTGCAGGGCCAGCGCCAGCGCGACAGCGATCATCGCTTGTCGAACGACCCACGCCGCTCCGCGTTTGCAGGGATGCGCCCGCCATTCACGTCTGTATAGAATAGGAGCCATGCCGGACCCTCGGCCCGACAAGACCCGGACCCGCGTCACGCGGCGCGAGACCGCCCGCGCGGCCGCGCGCAAGGACGACGGCGAGCTCATCGCCCGGAGCCAGAAGGGCGATCTCACCGCCTTTGAGACCATCGTGGCCAAGTACGCCAACCTCGTCGGCAGCATCGCCTACAACATCATCGGCGATGTGCATGTGGCGGGCGACATCACCCAGGATACGTTCCTCAAGGTGCACCGCCATCTGCCGGAGCTGGAGGACGCCCGCAAGTTCAAGGGCTGGCTCTGCTCCATCGTCCGCACGACGTGCGTCGACTATCTGCGCAAGGAGCGCATCAAGCCGTGCTCGCTCGAGAAGATCGCCGAGGACGGCCTCGAACCCGAGGGCGAGATCATCGGGAGCGCTTTCCGGCAGACATCGACGGAGCTCGAGGAGCTCCGCGAGAAGATCCTCTCGATCATCAACAGCCTTCCGCGCATCTACCAGCAGATCATCCTCCTTCGGCACCTGCGGAGAATGACCTACCGGGAGATGGGCGACTTCCTCGGGCTGCCGCTGGCGACGATCGAATCGCGGCTGTACCGCGCGCGGCTGATGCTCAAGGACCGACTGTCGGACCTTTACTTATAGGACTGCACCATGGCCTGCACGACCGAGTGGGGAACGCTGCTCAGCAAGTACGTCGACGGAGAATCGACCGCCGACGAGAGGCACCTCGTCGACTCGCACACAAGCGGGTGCGCCACGTGCAAGAACACGCTGGGCCTCTTCTCGCGAAACGAGAAAGTCCTGGAGAGCTCTCTCGCCGGCGAGGCGTTCGGCGACCTGATTGTGGACGAGGTCATGGCGGAGATCCGCCGCCTGGAGACGCCGCCGATCGTGGCTCCCGCGCTCGACGGCAAACGCTCGCCCTGGATTCGTCTGCGCCGGCTCTGGCCGGCCGCCGCCGCCGCGGCGACACTGCTCCTGTCGATCGGCGCGGTGATCGCGCTGCGCGGACCGGACTATGGCGAGAAGATCGACATGCTCCTCGTCCAGCTCCACGACGCCGGCCTGGCCGCCGACGAGGCGTACCAGCACTCTTCCAAGCTCCAGCGCGAGGTTGAGGATTTCAAGCGCGGGCCGAACCGGGTCTACTGGGCCTACGTGGCGCAGAGCAAGACGATCGCTGTTCGCGCCACGTTCGCGATCGCCCATGAACGGTACGAGATCGAACGGAGCCAGGACGAGGGCAAGACGTGGACGACGCTGGCGACCGACCTGAAGCAGCCGTACTTCGAGGACAAGACGGCGCTGGAAGGCACCACGTACGACTATCGCTACATCGGACACGGCAAGGAAGGCAGAGTGGAGGCGGCGCCGGTGCGTATGCGCCTCGCAATCTCGGGCGGACTCGACCCGCAAGCCTCGCTGCGCATCACGCTGCGCGGTACCAGCCAGGATCGCCGCACCGCGTGGTTCGAACTCGAGCGGTCTGTCGACGGCCAGCCGATTGTGGAGCGCTTCACCGTCCGCCTCGGCCAGACGCTCGGCGACACCAACCTCGTGCTCGACCGTGTCGACGAGCAGGACCAGGTGAGCTACTGGGGCGGAGGGGCGATCACGCGCCTCAACAAGATCGCCAGGCTCCGCGCGGCGGGCGGCGGTCAGACGCTCGACATCTGGCGCTACGATTCGAAGCTGGTGCCGCTCCCGAAGTAGCGCGTATCATCCCGGCATGCCCCGCACCGCGCTTTCGCTCTGTCTGGCCCTCGTCGCGTGCTCCAAGCCTCCTCCTCCCCCGACGGGCGCGCCGGTCCGCATCGGAGAGCTCCTCGTCCAGATGACCCGTCAGGCGGACGAGCACCCGGGCCACGGCACCTACCACCGGGCGCGGAACGACCTCGAACGCGAGCTGTGGGGGCTGCTGCGGGTGCTGCCCATCGTCGAGAAGGGCGACGAGCTGCTGCTCCTCTGCGTCGAGAACGTCTACACCCGCTACGACGCCAACTACCTGAACGGCTACCTCTGGCACTGGCCGTACCTGAACAGCCGCCGCGCGATCGCCCTCTGCGACCGGATCCTCAAGGACTGGCCCAGGACCCAGGTGCGCGAGCGCACACTCTGGCTCAAGGCGTTCGCCCTCGTCTGCCCGCCGACGCTGCCCGATCCCGCGGCTGAAAAGGACCTTGATGTCTACCGCGACCAGGCCACCTGGCGCCCCGACCCGGAGGCGGCCCGCGCGCTTTACCGCGAGATCGCCGCGATGAACGGCACCCATGCGAAAAAGGCGCGCGAGCTTGCCGACTCCTCGCTTCCCGTGCTCGTACTCCCGATGGAACCCCTGCAGCCGGATCCGCGCAGCCCCTGACGCCCCATCAGCTCGCCTCCTTGATCATCCGTGCGACGCAGCCTCTCGAATCCTCCAGCACGCGCAGGATGGGCCTCAGGGCGGCGGGATCCGGGCTCTCGGCGAGCTTCGCCGCGCGCTGGAGCACCCTGCGCGTCCCCTCCGCCAGTCTCAGGGCCGCTTCCGGCGTCGGCTTGGGCGACCGCTGCTCCGGCGGATACCGCTTGCGCAGATAGTCGTACATCTCGCGGACGGTAAGGTCCTTCAGCCGCACCTTCCGGCCGTCGTACGGCACCCGATCGTTTGGATTCAGCTCCTTAAGATCCTCCTTCGGCAGCCGCGCCAGCCGATAGAGCTTCGTCGGCCCCAGGCACGCCAGCAAGGCCAGCAGCGCCGGGTTCACTTGCGCAAACAGCGCGAGCGCCCTGAGGTTGTCGTGCGTCCGCCGGCTGAGCCCCAGTTCCTTCAGCCGCTGATCCCATCCGGGGCGCCCGTTCAGGTATCGAAGGCGCAGCAGGCGCTTGCCCTTCGCCACCGCCTTCCAGGTCGCCTCCTCCATCTCGGTCTCGTACGCCTCCCGGTAGCGGCGCGCCTCCACCTCGTAGTCGCGCTTGCGCTGCTCCGGCTCGGAGAAGTACTTCTCGACCTTCTCTATCGTCCAGTCGATCGCGTCGACCGCCGCACTCAGGGGGTAGCCCAGGGGTATCCCCCAGTGGCGTCTGAACTCCTCTGACTTTGTCATCTGTCGCCTCCGCATCTGCCCTGCTGTTCGCGTCGACCGGAAAATTCGTCGAGAAAATGAAGAATCGGGGTCAAAAAGTTGAAATAGTCCCGGCGCCACCGAATCCGAGGGGCTGACACTGGAGCCTGTCCGAGTGGGATGCTATCCTCGCGCATCCCGTGAGAAACCGCGCCCCCGCTGTCGGTCCGCTTGTCGCCATTGCCGCGGCCGCCGTCGCTCTGATCGGCTACGCGCTGACCCGGCAGCAGCCCGGCACGGCGACCCCGTCGGCCGCCCCTCCGGCGAAATTGCCTCTCCTCAAGCCCGGGGAACTGCGATCCATCGTCCCCGCCGGTGCCGAGAGAGTCCGGGTCAAGAGCGTGACCGACGGCGACACAATCGCGCTAGAGGACGGCCGCAAGGTGCGCTACATCGGCATCGACACGCCCGAGCGCGGCGAGAACTTCTACGCCGACGCATCCAGGCTCAACGCGTCGCTCGTCATCGGCCGCGACGTGTGGCTCGAGTTCGACGTCGAGAAGCAGGACAGCTACAGGCGGCTGCTCGCCTACGTGTACGCCGACGAGAGGCTCGTCAATGCCGAGATCATCCGCGCCGGGCTCGGGCGCATGTACACGTTTCCGCCGAACGTGAAGCACGCCGAGGCCCTCCGGGCCGCGCAGCGCGAGGCGATCGATGCGCAGCGGGGCACCTGGAAGGACTACGTCTTCAACTCGGAGCCCTACTTCGTTTCGACGAAGAGCGGCCGCGCCTACCACCGCCCGTCGTGCGAACACGCCAGGGGCGACAACGTCATCCGCTACGCGAACGCCCGCGAGGCGCTGGACGCCGGCAAGAGCCCCTGCCGCACGTGCAAGCCATGACCCTCTACGCGGGGATCGACGTGGGCGGCACGTACGCCAAGCTCGGGCTTTGCGACGAGCGCGGGCGGATCGTCGCCCGCACGTCCATCCCCACGCACGCCGAGCGCGGCCCGCGGGACACCTTCGCGCGAGTCGCCGCCAGAATCACGCAGATGCGCCGCGGCCGCGCCCTCCGCGCAGCCTGCGCGGGCGTGCCCGGCCCGCTCGACGCCGGACGCAGCGTTCTGTACAAGGCCATAAACCTGCGCGGCTGGACGCGCGTGCCGGTCCCCCGGCTCCTCTCGCGCGCCCTCGGCGTGCCCGCCTTCATGGAAAACGACGCCAACTGCGCCGGCCTCGGCGAGTATGCGGCCGGCGCGGGCCGCGGCGCGCGATGCATGGTCCTCTACACGCTCGGCACGGGCGTCGGCGGCGGCATCGTCATCGAGGGCAAGCTTTGGGCGGGCGTCAACGGAGCGGCCGGCGAGCTCGGCCACATGACGGTCGACCCGGAAGGCCCCCCCTGCGGCTGCGGCCAGCGCGGTTGCGTCGAGGCCTACTCGTCCGCAACGGCGGTCGCGAGGCGCTACGCGGAGCTCAGCGGCCGCAACGGGGCCGCCGCGCGGAACATTTTCTCGCTCGCGCGCCGGGGCGACCGCTGCGCGAAGCAGGCGGTCGGCGAGGCGGCGCGCATGCTCGGCGTCGGCGTCGCCACGATGCTCCACGTGCTCCATCCCGACGTCGTGGTGCTCGCAGGCGGCATGGCGGCCGGCCATGGGCTCCTGCAGAGCGTGCGCGCCGAGGTGCGCCGCCGCGTCTTTCCCATGTACCTCAAGGGCCTCCGCATCGTGCGCGGCACGCTCGGCGACGACGCCGGCTGGATCGGCGCGGCCAGGGTGGCGCGGGAGCGTGCGCGATGAAGCTCGACAAGATACGGAACTTCTGCATCATCGCGCACATCGACCACGGCAAGTCGACGCTCGCCGACCGGATCCTCGAAATCACCGGCACGGTGGCCAAGCGCGACATCCGCGAGCAGACGCTCGACTCCAACCCCCTCGAGCGCGAGCGCGGCATCACCATCAAGGCCAAGGCCGTCGCGATGAACTACAAGGGCTACCAGCTCAACCTCATCGACACGCCCGGACATGTCGACTTCAACTACGAGGTCTCCCGCTCGCTCGCGGCCTGCGAGGGCGCCATCCTGCTCGTCGACTGCACGCAGGGCGTTCAAGCGCAGACGGTCGCCAACGCGCTCCTCGCGGTCGACGGCGGGCTCACGATCGTCCCGGCCCTCAACAAGATCGACATGCAGACCGCGCAGATCGAGGAGTCGCTCGAGGAGATCGAAAACACCCTCCAGATCCCGGCCGAGGAGGTCCTGCACACGAGCGGCAAGATGGGGACCGGCGTGCCTGAGCTGCTCGACCGCGTCATCGAGCGCGTGCCAGCGCCGGAGGGCGATCCCGGCAAACCGCTCAAGGCGCTCATCTTCGACAGCGAGTTCAACGAGTACCGCGGCGTCGTCGTGTACGTGCGCATCCTCGACGGCCGCGTCAAGCGGGGCGACCGCATCAAGTTCCTCGGCACGGGCACCGAGCACGACGTCGAGTACGTCGGCATCTTCACGCCGCAGATGAAGGAGGTCGAAGAGCTGACCTCCGGCCGCGTCGGCTACGTGATGGCGAACATCAAGTCGGTGCGCGACGTGCGCGTCGGCGACACGATGGTCAGCCAGGCGGCGACCGGCATCACGCCGCTTCCCGGCTACAAGGAGCCGCTGCCGGTCGTCTTCTGCGGCATCTACCCGACGGGGGAAACGGACTTCGAAGGGCTGAAGCGCGCGCTGGAGCGGCTCAGCCTCAACGACTCGAGCTTCAAGTGGCAGCCGGAGACGAGCGAGGCGCTCGGCTTCGGCTTCCGCTGCGGCTTCCTCGGCCTGCTGCACATGGAGATCGTGCAGGAGCGCCTCGAGCGCGAGGAGGGCGTCGAGCTCATCCAGACGGCGCCGAACGTGACGTACGAGATCGTCGCGCGGACCGGCCACGGCCGCGAGGTGCTGAGGATCGACAACCCCGCCAAGCTCCCGGAAGACGGCCACATCGACGAGTGGCGGGAGCCGATGGTCCGCGCGCAGATCATCGTCCCGAGCGACAGCATCGGCGCGATCATGTCGCTCTGCGAGGGGCGGCGCGGCACGTACGAGAAGACGGAGTACATCTCGAAAACGCGGGTCATCCTGACCTACAAGCTGCCCTTCTCCGAGATCGTCTACGACTTCTACGACAAGCTGAAGTCCTACACGCGCGGCTACGGGACGCTCGACTACCGGCTGCTCGGCTACGAGGAGGGCAACCTCGTGCATCTGCGCATCCTCGTCAGCGGACAGGAGGTCGACGCGCTCTCCGTGATCGTCCACCGTGAAACGGCGGAGCG
>Ga0187892_10002245_pt1 | contig 39900 bp, 33 predicted proteins | sample MA1701073metaG_FD_139345 | JGI IMG/M metagenome (GOLD analysis project Ga0187892, IMG submission 139345) | Bio-ooze microbial communities from a basaltic lava cave in the Kipuka Kanohina Cave System on the Island of Hawaii, USA - MA170107-3 metaG ... | reverse complement strand
GTTTGTTGATACAAATAGATGTTTTTGTGTATCAATAGAATACACTACTTGCTCTTCTTCTTCATGTAGTGTTTTTGTCGTTCTGATCATGAAGAGGTTTTCATGCAACATGTGCCATAGTTGCTTAGAGTGAGTCCTTTGGTTAAATTGCTCAAATCCTCCCATGTCTGCCAGTTCATTGTATTGACTCTGCATTTTTGATACGAGCGTATAAAGAAGACCTCCTTTGACGCTCCTACCACTTATGATACTTTGAGAGTGCGTGCTTTTTCCACATGTCATGACACATCCCATGGATAGTAGCAAAATATCCAAGCCTGCAGCTAACATCTTTGAGGCAGTTCCTGCCTGAACCATTCCTAATTTAGATAAGAATGAACCGTCTCCTCTGAGATAGCCTGAAATGAATTCTTCTTTGTAGTTTCTTGGTGTAAAATAGATGAAATCCGGTAGTTGTTTTACGTTTGACGATCTTCCACATCCCAAGGTGTCTGATACGAACAAAGCAAATGGGGTTGATTTGACACCTACATGCGTTACATTGTCCTGTGAATATGTGTAATAGTTAAGACCAAGTTTTCCTAGAATTGCACAAACATCTTTTATGTATTTGAGTTCTTTTTTGTTAAAGGAGAATCTGACAGAGTATCCTTTTCCATAATTACTCACGGACCCCTCTGAAACATAATAGCCAAGCAGCCTGCAAAAGTCTGGCGTGATTTGAATTGATTTGGGCATGTTATACCTAAATCTCCAGTTTTTTGTTTCAAACTCGTATTGGTCTTTGATGTTATGATCAGGAAGACTTGAAATGAATGGGATTGTGTCATTTATCGTAACATCCTTTGCGAATTTTGTAGACAAATTATCAGAGCATAACATTAGGTGTTCGTCTGTTGTTTTGATAGAACGGTTTGTTCGCGAAGTCAGTGTAACCATTGTACCAGAAAAGGTGCGTTTCCACTTGTGTGTGACTTTGTCAAAGATCGGTATCTTTTGTTGTACATCGTACGACAAGATATCATTTTTCAGATCTTTTTCAACGTATTCTTGTATTGTTATAGGCCTCATTCCATTCTCTGTTTTGATATAGATTATTTCTTGGCCATTAAGACAATGTCCACCAATAAAGCCAGGAAACATTTTCGGTCTGTTTTTCAGAAATTTCTGTATTTCATCTGCAAATGACCACATTTCGTCATAGTTTACCTTATTTTTTATCGCAATCATATTGCTAAGCTGTGCATAATTTATCAGCCAGCCATAGTATGATGTATCAACAATAATTTTAGCAAGCTCCAGTGTTATTGGGTTAGACATTTTCTTTGTCTTAACACCACATTTTCTCATTAGTTTAACATATACTAAAGACGCCCAATTTTTTCTTGGAGCAGTCGGTTCTAATGCATAGAACTTTGTATATCTTTTTAGATCGTGAAGCATTCTTTGATGTACACCGCGCGTTGCGCTGTAAATTACTGGAATCGACAATTGGTTTTGTAATTCTCTTGTAGTGTAAGGAGATACGGTGCTGTGGATAACTACTGCTTCTGGTTCAAATCTATTACATAAAGAAATAGTATCGTGCACAAATTTTCTGGTAAATGGTATACAGATATGCAAGAAAGATGTTTTTGTATTTTGATATTTGGCAAGTCTTTTTTTATTTACTAATTTTGGATTAATATCAAATCCCATAACAGTTGTTCCTTTAGAAATTAATTTCAAAATAGGGAGACCAATTTCTCCAAGACCTGCCACAACATCTTTCTGTATCAAATCACCGTTAGAATATTTCAAGCCCCTAATTAACCGTCAATACTAAATATGCCAGATACGCAGGAATTAAGGTAATCTTCTACTATTTCTAGTGTATAAAGCGTATAGAACAATAGTATTTAGAATAACAGAGATCAGTACTGCGAACGATAAACCAGTCAGACCATAAAGATTGCCAAGTATTCCAACTAGTATCAAAAGAGATCCGATTCGTACTATAGCCGAAAAACCGACTGTTGTAGATTCTTTTGCCTGCAATTTTGCATTTAAAATAGCTCCTATTGAAAGTGGAATAAGAGATAAAATCATGATTTGTAAGCTGTAAATTCCCTCTGAATAGTTCGGAAATAATTCATTTATAAAAAATGGCCCCAGAATTATAACTAACAGTGCAACAATTCCAGAAGCCAGAATTACCAAATAGCTTATTTTCTTGTGTTTTTTTCCACTAGATTCTTCCGATAATAGAAAAGAATGCAGTGCTAGTGGTAGCATTTCTAAACCAAATAAAATTTGTATGTTCAATTGATAAATTCCAGTGTATGTAAAACCTAGTATAGGCACTATTATCAATTTATCAACAAATTTCGTCGCATTTGCTGAGAAATCCACTCCAAAGTTATGAATCAAAACCTTGTAGTTACTAGTAATAATCTTGAACTGATTTGTATTAAAATGCAAGAATTTAAAAAAATGAAAACTGCATACTAGATAACTTATGGACATTCCCAACAAGATTCCTGGGATCTCTAGAATAAAGTAAAATAAAATAGGTACGACAACAATCAATATTCCTTTAATGATGTCTATAGACATGTATTTTTTGTATTCTTTTAAACCCATCAAGTTGTGAATATTCATTAGGAAAAGTGACATAGAAAAACATAGTATAGATACAGTGATGTTCACGGTTAGCAAAATTACAGATGCAATGGATGTAGTAATTAATGCCAGTACATTGATCTGATTCGATAATTCAGAGTTATTTTTTGCTTGATATACGGTCACAGTGTAATTTAATCCGATTCGAGAAATGGTTGAAATTGTACCTGCAAGCGCAATTAGGTAACTTAGATTTCCATAAGAGTCTGGTTGTAGCATGGCAGCAAAAATAAGATAGAAAATTGCTTGGAGAGCTGAAGAGATTATTCTACCTATCATTACAAAAGAAAAATTTTTTGATGAATTACTTAAGGTCATATAAATGACATGTGTTTTCTGTAATTTTTTGTTGCACTTGTATACATATTGAAAAATTTGATAATTTTTATCATGTTAATTAGGGAATAGTGGGCACATATTATGAAATAACTTTTCTTATTTTTTCACGCCCAGTCCAATAGCGTGAAAATTTAAATCAGAAAACTTTTCAGGATCTAAGATACGTCTTGAGTCTATAACGTTTGGTATTCTCATATTTTTCTTGAAATCATCAAACCTCAATCTATTGTATTCATCCCACTCTGTCATTATTATGCAACAATCTGCTCCTGTTAAGCAGTCTTTCACAGTATCACAATAAGTAATCATGTTATCAAATATACGCATAAAATTTTTCATAGCCATAGGATCATGAACCTTTACTTTTAATCCATTCTTGACTAATGTTTTGACAAGCGGGATAGAAGTTGAATCTCTAATGTCATCAGTATTCTTTTTGAAGGCAACGCCAAGAACCGCTATTACCTTGTTTTTTCTAAATGTCCCCATCTTTTTCATTATCTCTATTATTCGATGTGGCTGCATCTCGTTAACCTGCTCAACTGCTTTTAGAAGTATGTTTACGTTTCCAAATTTCTGTGAGAATTCAATTAATGCAGAAAGGTCTTTTGGGAGACAACTTCCACCAAAGCCTGGTCCTGCATTCAAGAAAAGCGATCCGATTCTTGGGTCTTTTCCAATTGCCTTTGCAACTTTTTTAACATCTGCCGTGGGGATGTTTTGGCAGATGTTAGCTATAGAATTTATGAAGCTTATTTTGGTTGCCAAAAAGGCATTGTTTGAATACTTGATCATCTCAACAGTAGTGAAATTTGTGCGTAAAACCTCTGGCATTTTTTTGTAGAAAGCCTTATAATATTTTAATAATTCATCACCCGCTTTTTTATTCTCTTCACCTACTACAATCAGGTGAGGATGTGTGAGATCACAGATAGCACTTCCTTCTCTTAGAAATTCAGGATTCACAACAAGTTTTACGTTAGTAAGCTTTTTGAATTTTGGATAAATAAGCTTTGTAGTGGTTGTTGGTACTACTGTACTTTTTATGGCCACTAGATGTTGACACTTTTTCTTTGCTAGACTTTTCACTAACTGAGATACTACACTCTTAATTTGAGAAAGATCTATTTTTCCATTGCCAATTGGGGGCGTTCCAACCGTGACAAATGTAATGTCCGTTTGTAGTACATCATCAAGTTTATTTGTGAAACGAATTGTTTTTTTTCTAATTGATTTTTTTAGATAATTTCTTAATTTAGGCTCGTAAAAATCAGGGTTCCCTTTCTTTAAACCTCGTAACTTGGTTAGATCCTTATCGATGCCAATGGTATGAAAGCCTTTTTGAGCATTAATAGCAGCAAGAGATAGACCTACGAAACCTAATCCTATGACAGAAATGATTGGCTTGCTCATAGACCTTCATAATATTTTGAATGCTTAATAAAATAACGCGTTACTAAATCATTTAAGAGATACCAGAACTTTGCTGTATGACTTGGGAGTACCTATATCTATCCTTTTTTCGCCCTTTCGAAGAACAACACCTATAATCCTGTCACCATTTCTCAGTGCAATATTAAATGCATCTGCCAATTGATTTTGAGGTTTAGAGGTTCTTCGTGCTTCTGCTAAATATTTGAAAATTTTTGGCTTGAAAATATAAATGGCTATTACTGCATGTTTAGAACGGGGTTTTTTCGGTTTTTCTACCATTTTCTTTATGTCAATAATGCCTCTTTCTAACAATGGACCATTAACCACACCATATTGTGAGGGATTTTCTACTTCTTCAATTAAACACGCTATATCAGCCTTATATTTTTTAAAATTTGATTCTAATCTTCGCAGATGCATGTTGTTTTTAGAAATTACTATATCATCACCAGCATGGAGTAAAAAGTAATCGTTTCCAACGAAGCTTTTGCTATATTCAATAGCATCACCAAATCCAATTGGTTTTGGTTGTGATACAAACATAATGGTTGATTTTTTTAATTTTTTAAAAAAGTCACTTAAGATAACAGCTAGGTCTTTTTTCTTTTCTTTTTTAAGAAGAACTAGGAGATCAAAGTTTGGAGTAAAGTGGTCCTCTACGGCTCTTTTTGTCCGACCTACGATAAAACAAAAATTCCTGATATTGTAATTATATAGCGATTCAAAAATAACTTGTAGTATTGGTTTTAAAATTAAATTTCCGGCTTTAGATTTGTCATAGATTGGAAGCATCTCTTTTGGGATTTCTTTTGTTAAAGGCAATAATCTAGTTCCAAGTCCACCTACGGTTAGTACACATTTCATATTAGGAAAAATCGTTGCCCTCTAATTATATTGTACGTCTTTAGAATATCAAAAAACCGTCTATTAAGTACAATTATAGATTAGAAATTTTTTGCCTCAGATTTACTCTTTTTAGATATAACATCTTTATTCGATTTTGAAGTGGTTTGATTCGTTCTTACTAAATATAGTAATTCTTCTAAGAGAAGAGATTGTCTGCCCATAATAGATGAAATAATAGCCATAAGTGCAGAAACAGACGCTACTATGAGAAATAATACAGCTAACATGGCAGATGGATAGTAAGGTGCTACAGATCCGGTATTATAGAAATGATTCAAAACAAAAATAGAAAATCCTCCACCTATACCAAATAGAATTCCAGATAAAATACCAAAAAATTTGAATGATTTGTAAAATACCAAGGTAGCTGTCACAATAGTAAGTGTCTTGTATGCGTATGAGAAAATATTTGAGATTAATCTAGATTTATCGGCTCTTTTTCTGAATGTAATTGGGACGTTAATCATTCTTAGCTTCTTGTATTTTAGTTCTATCAATGTCTCTTGCGTAAAAGTATAGTTAGAGAAAATGTGTAATCTAGCAATAGTTTCTCTTGTATACGATCTAAATCCTGATTGAGCGTCTGAGATATCCATGCCTATTAGTGCAGACAACGTCTTTGTTACCATTATGTTACCAATTTTATTTCCAAATTTCATATGATCTAGTTTTTTCACTTGACGATCACCTAGAACCATGTCTGCCTTTTTTTGTACGATTGGTTCTACCAATAATGGGATTTCTTGTGAATCATATTGATCATCAGCATCGGTTAGAACCAATATGTCTGAATCATTTTCAAGAAATCTTGCAAATCCTTCCGCTACAGCTTTTGCACGACCTTTGTTATGTTTAAAAGAATAAACTTTTGCTCCTGCATTTCTTGCAACTTCTGCAGTGTTATCTATTGAACCATCATCAATTACAATTACATCAATCTTATCAATAGAAGGAATTGTGTTGGGTATTTCTTTGATAACTTTACCAATGGTCTTTTCTTCGTTATATGCAGGTATAACTACGGTTAGTTTCATTTTAGAATCTCTCCGTTTTTATGTACATGTAGAATCTAGCCATAGCATGGTTTATCCTGTTAAATAGATTTATTTGTTGAATAATTTCAATCCAAGTGAAATATTGTCAGAGTACGTAGGTCATGAAAATTTAGAAACCGCAACCCAAAGGAAGAATTTTACCAAGTGGGTATATGAAGCGATATTTTCTGGATTGAAAGGAGATATTCTTGAAGTAGGTAGCGGATTGGGGGCATTCTCTGAGCGCATAATTCATGATTTTCCAGGTTCGGCCGTTACACTTTCAGATATTTCTTTGTCATATATACAAAATCTCAAAGAAAAATTCTCAGGAAAAAATGTAACTGTATGTAAGTTGGATCTGAATGTTCAAGAAGATTACGAAAACATAGGATATGAAAAATTTGATTCAATAATAGCCATAAATGTTTTAGAGCATGTTAAAAATGATGAGTTCGCTTTGCAACAGTTATACAAAATGTTGAAAAAAAATGGAACTCTCATAGTCTTAGTTCCTGCAAATAAATTCCTTTATAATGTAATAGACAAAAGTATTGGTCATTGGAGAAGATATACCAGAAATGAATTGGAAACTAAAATTAAAAATACTAAATTCAGTGTAGAGAAAATATTTTCTTTTAATATGTTAGGTATGGTAGGATGGTACGTTAACGGAAACTTGTGTAAAAAGGCAGTAATAAATAAAAAAGCTTCAAAGGTTTTTGACAAACTTGTACCCGTTATGAAAGTTGTTGAAAAAATATTGCAAAGAAAAATTGGTTTGTCTATTATTTGTTATGTAAAAAAATGAACAATGCTGCCCTGAGTGTGATTTTAAATATATCTTAATTGTAATTCCTATACGTTTGGGACGTTAATGCACCATTCCACGCATTGTTTAACACCCTCATCAAATGAAACCTTTGGAATATACCCCAATTCCTTTCTTGCTTTAGAAATATCTGCGTGAGTTTTTTCTACATCACCCTTAGGCGATTCAACGTATTCCCTAAGAATTTTTACTTTCATAACTTCCTCAAGTGCTGATACCATCTGGTTTATGGTGATTGGTTTTCCAGTTCCCAGATTATATGTCCCAATACCTTTGTTTGCTGCAAGAATCGAACCGTTTACAATATCAGATACAAAAGTAAAGTCTCTTTCTTTGTTCCCATCTCCATAGATAGGGATTGGCTTTCCAGCCTGTACTAGTCTGATAAATTTTGTAAAAGCCTCATCTGGGCGTTGTCTTGGACCATATACTGTATAAAATCGAAGTATGGCTATTTTTGCATCATGCTCTTTAGCAAATTTTATGCATAACTCTTCAGCCCTTTTTTTAGATTCGCCGTATGGTGCAATAGGATTTAGCTCATGATCTTCTTTCACAGGAAAGTCTTCTGGTTTAACGTTCCCATATACTGATGATGTAGATGCGTAAATAATTTTTCCTACATTTTGAAATCCTTCCAAGATTTTAGCTGTTCCTTTAATGTTAACTTCAAAGTATTCTTCTGGATGTAATATTGAATTTCTAACACCAGGCATTGCGGCAAAGTGAAAAAGATAATCGGCTTCAGATGGAAGCTTTTTTAGATCGTTGTCAGAGAGAATTGAACCCTCAATAAAATCAAAATTTTTGTACTGCTTAGCTTTTTGCAGGTTTAGTTCCTTCAACTTCCTTGAATAATATGAGTGGAAATTATCTATGCCTATGACTTCCCAACCTTGCCTTAGCAATTCTTCAGTTAGGTGTGATCCAATAAAACCTGCACAGCCAGTTACTAATCCAAGTGGCACATATTGATGATTAAAAATTCTTCATATAAGCTAGACTAATTAGGAATGCTATTATTGGATGTATGAAAGCTGTTGGTAGAGATTGGATTCTGCATTAAGATTTAGAATTTTAGGCCCCGCTAGATCCAGTTTACTTTTAAATGCAACCAAGATGCTGATAATTGGTTTTTTGTCATATTCTTTGCTTGGTAACTTTGAGCCATTCTACGAAGGACATGACTCTTACGTACACGCACTTGCCTCAGTAAATCTTTCTAAAGGCATTTTCGATATCAGTAATGAATTATTGCAAGAAACTGGCAGAAGTGAATTTGCAGGTGATAGATGGATAATAACAGATTACAATACAGCCGTTCCTAGATTGCCTGGTATAGGCATTGCTGCTTTTGGCGCATTATTTTTCTTGATAGGGGGTTATTATGGCCTCTTTTACCTAACTCCTATTTTCACAATACTACTTTTGATAATTTCTGAACGAGTAGCAACAAGTTTGTTTGGAAAATATGTTGGGTTGTTTACTTTGTCATGTCTTGCGACTAGTAACCTTCTGTTTAGAAATAGCATAAATCTTCAGACAGAAAGCCTATTTTCAGTATTTTTTGTTCTTGGCTCCTTTTATCTGATAAAATATCTCAGACATAAAAGAGATCGAACCGTGTTACTTGCATCTACGTTTTTCGCAGTCTGTGCAGCGATTAGAACAACTGGGATGATCATTTTCCCGATAGAAATCGTATTAATAGTTAGCTATTTTGTGATTCAGACCATTAGACAAAAAAAGCAAGATATAGTTTTAGATCAAAAGAACGTGGCAAGTTACTATTCTAGAATGTTTTTTACCAAATTAATGAAAAAAACAAATATCAAAATATTTGCTTTCATTTTAATTCCTTGGGTTGTCTTTTTTATTTTTTATATGGTTTATTACAATTATTATTTTGGTAACCCATTAACTAATTATGGTGAAGTTATTAATCTTAAGAGCTATGAGACTTCTACATCTGCGCTAGTCACCGTCAAAAATGAAGATGTTGAAAATGTTAAGCAGTATTCTAAGTACTTGTTGCCTTATCAAATACCTGCAATACACAACAGACTGGATCAAAACCTTGATGATGTTTTAGGAAACAACTGGATAGGAATAATTGTGCTTTTTGTGTTATTTATTGCGTTGTTGGTGTCGCTACGTGCCAAGAACAAGAGGGTTGAGATGTTAGTATTTCTTCTTTTGATTGTAACTACAGTTTGGTTTTACTCATCAATAACAACAGAAGCGAGAGCGCTTAGTGGAGTTCCTGGCAGGTACATGATACCAGTCTTCACATTGAGCTCTATGATCTATGGTTTTTTACTAATGGAATTTCTTAAATGGTCGCTGTACGGTAGGCAACTTTACAAAAGATCTCTTAAACCTCTAAAGATTACAGTTATTGTAACTGTAGCATTATTTTTTATATTTGCCTTTTATTTTTCAAATCCTATTCAGATTATTGCCGATCAAGGATTAAATTTCAAAGATCCTCACGCATATGCCTCAAGATATCCTCTTGACATGGAAGGGCTTTCAAAAGATAGTATAATTTTTCTCATACATACTGATTGGGCTATTGACTATGGTGTTATTCCATTTCAACCCAATACAACGAAACTGCCTGAATCAATCGCTTTACTGAAACAAGTAATTGAAGAGGGTTACAACGTATACATATTCAAGAAACCAACCTATATTGGTGAAAAAGATATCATGAAATTGTTGGTTAATGACTATGGTATTGTTTTAAAAGATTATTCTAAAACTTTTTGTAAAATGGAATTAGCTAAAGATGCCTCAATAAAAAGCGATGATATATGTCTCAATTAATTCTCGATAAGCTAGGAGAAAAACCACTAAATTCTGTTGTTCTCTGAAAGAGATTACAAGTAACGTTTTATCTGTTCATGTTAAATCCTGCCATAGATCCTTAAAGAAATCTTTTGGTTTGTAGATGCCTTCGTCTGTAGCAATTTCTGATATTAAGATTGCCTGATTCTTAGCATGGTCAGACCCGCATGTAACTATAATGCCATCTTCTCTTATAGAACATATCCTACCCGCATTTCCTCTATAATCTTCTTCTATTAGTTTGGCTCTTTTAACGTAGATTTTTTTATTATTATGAAAACAGAATGCATTTGGATAGGGATCTGAAAGAGCTCTAATCAGATTGTAAATTTTTACTCTGTCTTGAGACCAGCTAATTCTACCGTCTTCTGGAAATCGCCTTGCACAGAAAAATCCTTTCTCCAATTTGGATTGGCATATTGGTTTTATGGTTTTTGATTCTAAAAGAGAAAGTGCCTCAAGAACCAAAGAAGGTGATAACTCTAATGCTCTATCATAAACGTCTTTTGCCGTATCTTCTGATCCTATTGGAATTTTTTTCTGTATTATTATATCACCAGTATCAGCTGTCTTGTCTACAAAATGTACAGTAATTCCAATTTCTGTTTCGCCATTTATTATAGCCCAATTTAATGGCGCAAAGCCTCGATATCTTGGCAACAATCCTTCGTGCATATTCAACGTTCCAAATAAAGGGATATCAAATATGAATTTGGGAATTAATTTTCTCCAGCCTATTGAAAAAATTACATCTGGTGACAATCTTCTTATTGTTTCGGCGTCTTCTTCAGTAACCTTAGTTTTCTCTTCTACTGCAATGCCATATTTTTCACATGCATTTTTTACGGATTCATACCACAATTTTTCGTGTTTATCCATATCTAATGGATGAGTATAAACCCGAATGACTTTGTGTTTACTTCCTTGAAGTACTTTTATAGCATTTACTCCCCAGTTATGGTGAGCGAAAAGAACAATATTCAATGTACATACAATTAAGATTGAAATAAAAAAACTTGTACATTGCGACTTCGGCTAACGTTATTAGACAGCTAGGAGTTGTTTATACAAGATAAGTATTTTATAGTGTTTATTAATGAAAAACAACGGCACGAAGATAAAAATCTCTAATAAATGGATTGGCAACAATTATCCAACATTCGTAGTAGCTGAAGCGGGAATAAATCATAATGGGAGCTTGAGAGTGGCAAAAAAGATGATATCGAAAGCTAAAGAGGTTGGCGTAGATGCAGTAAAATTTCAGACTTTCAAGGCTATTGATTTGGCATCTCTAGATTCAAAATTTTTTAGAATTTTTAAAAAGGTCGAGCTGGACTATGCAGATTTCGGCGAGCTTTCTGACTACGCCAAGAGTGAAGGAATAATATTTTTTTCTACACCCTTTTCGGAAGAGGCTGTGGATGTTTTATCAAGATTAGATGTACCGGCATTTAAAATTGCTTCCGGTGATATTACTCACATACCGCTGATTAAATATGTTGCATCAAAGAAAAAACCAGTCATCCTTTCTACTGGTATGTCTGAACTAAATGAAATACGTACTGCTCTGCAAGCAATAAAATCAAAAGGAAATAACAATATAGCAATAATGCATAGTGTTTCTGCATATCCGACACCGCCCCTTGATGCAAATTTAAGAGCAATAACTACTCTTCAGAATAGTTTCAGGTACCCAATAGGATATTCTGATAATGGTGGTGGGATTCTAGTTCCTATCGTAGCAGTTGCGTTAGGCGCACAAATAATAGAGAAGCATTTTACAATAGATAAAAAAATGCATGGTCCTGATCATTTTTTTTCAGCGGATCCAAATGAATTATCAAGACTTGTAAAAGACATAAGGCAAATTGAAGAGATGCTCGGGGATGGAAAAAAACGCTGTCAGATGTCTGAATTGGAAAATAAGGTTGGTGCACGAAGAAGCATCATAGCGTCTGGAAGCATAAAAAAAGGAATGCAGATAACAAATAAGATGATAGCAATAAAAAGACCATCTCGTGGTATTCAACCAGCACATTTTAACAAAGTCATAGGAAAGGTATCAAGAAGAAACATCAAAGCCAATGAACCTATAAAATGGTCAGATATCAAATAAAAGCGCTAAATATTTGAAACAAAAAAAATTAAATGTTTTAATAAGAACGTCGGGGGGCACACACACAAAGGAAGAGCTTGGATTTGGTCATATTTACAGATGTGTCAATCTTGCTACTGCTCTTGAATATCACAACATATTCTTTTTACTTGAAGATTTTGGCGGTGCAAAGAAGATTCTCAATGATAGTGGTTATCATAGAATCATTCCATTTAAAAAAAATCGAGACCGTAATTCTGAACTAAAAAAGACTGTCTCATGCATAAAAAAGAATAAAATTGACATATTGATTATTGATAGATATAACATAAGTAAAAGGTATGTTAGCAGGATGCGTCGTTATATAACAACTATTCTCATATCAGATTTGTTAAATCTAGATTATGATGTTGACCTGTTGATAAATGGATTCATAGGACTAAAGAACCAAATCAAAAAAAATCAATATGGTTCAAAATGTCTTTTTGGTCCAAAGTATCAGATTTTAGATAAAAGGTTTGCCAAGCCTCAACCTCAATCAAAGAAAAAATTTAAACTATTAATAACTTTTGGCGGATTTGATAAGAATAACATAATAAAAATTATACTTAGATTACTCAAAGCCACTTTACCAATAAAAACTAAGATAATTCTTGGTCCTGGAACCCCAATAACAAATGAAATCAAATTTTTGTCACGAAAAAGCAGGTACCTTCACATAAAACAAAAAACCAGAGACATGAGGAAGGAAATTCTTGATGCCGAATTTGGCATTTGTTCTGGAGGTATAACTACTTACGAGTTTGCTGCGCTGAAGGTACCATTTGCTATAGTCTGTCAAGCAAAACATCAACTGATAACAGCAAAAAAATGGCAAGAAAAAAGAGTTGCAATAAATTTGGGATTTGCAAATAAAAATATAGAAAAAAAACTTGAGAGAATATTATTAAAGATCTCAAAAGATACTGAAATCCGTCTTCGTAAAATAGTAGTAGATGGCCATGGTTCTCAACGCGTAGCAAAGGAAATAATCAAACTTTCTAAAAATACTGCATTAAAAGCGAAATAATACATTAACGATTAATAGCATTTTATTTGTCAAGATTTAGAATTTGATGATGAAAAGAAATCTCCCTTTTTAAGTTGGTATGATTCGGAAAAAATACTTGCGTTACAAATAGGCTCATTTTCTATCTGTAATCTCAATAATTCTAGAGAACCTTTTCCTGTAGATATTATGAGTCTTTTATCACTGCTTATGACCTCGCCAGGTTTAGTTTCTTTTTCTTCTAGTATTCTTGATTCCCATATCAAAATTTTCCTACCTTTCCAATAAGTAAACGCACCTGGATAAGGATGTGTTAAGGCTCTTATCCAATCATAACAATTCTTAGCAGTTTTTGCCCAATCGATTATTCCATCCTCGGGTTTTCGTCGTTGATTAATTGTAGCTTCAGCATCATTTTGAGGCAAAGAATTAATATTTAGATCATGAATTTGTGGCCAATTTTTTTCTAAAAGTGTAAGTGAGCATAAAGTGGCTTTAAAATATACATCCTTTACGTCATCGGTGTCCAAAATTTCGTATTCTATTGAATCTACAATATTGCCAGAATCCACATGATCTGTTAAATGAAAAAGTGTTATCCCCCCAATTCGTTCACCTCTAATTAGTTGCCAGTTAATTGGAGAGGACCCACGATCTTTCGGAAGAAGGGATGAATGTATTCCCAATCTAATCTTGGCTTGAGCCAAAACTGTTTGTGGAACTATTCTATGCCAACCAATTATAAACAGTATGTCCAGTTTTGCTTTCTTTAGGAGCTCAATGCTCTGTGCATCTGATGCACTTGATACATGAAACAGTTCGAAATTGTATTCTCTAGCCAAACTATCAAAATTTATTGACGCTGAATATTTTGACGCTTTGGCTTGTTCAAGATCAAGTGCCAGTACAACTTCGTCATTATATTTTGAGCAGCATTGGCATATCTTTTTCAAACAAAACCAACTTATCTCATGACATCCAATAAAACCTATTCTAACCATATGTTCCTTCATTATTAGCCATTTTTAATATTATTTCGATTAATATTGCTATAAGTATAGACGTGCCTATTGTGAATAAGTGCATTTTATGATAACGACCCGTTGCGATTCGAAATTTCAGTCATACTCTTAAAATATGTCTATAAATAAAACCAGTTTAGCTAAAATGATTAATTCCACAAGAACGGCAAAAAGACAAATGGGTAAAATTCTAGTTGTTTGTGCGCATCCCGATGACGAAACATTAGGGTTAGGAGGGACAATAGCACGTTATTCTAAAGAAAATGATGTGTTTATTCAAATTTTCACAGACGGTCAATTTGGTCGTGATGTTAGTACAAGTGGAATTAAGGAGAGACAAGATAATGCTAAAAAGGCTTGCTCTATTTTGGGTGTAAAGGAAGTAGAATTTCTTAATTATACTGACGAGAGACTAGATACAATACCATTGGTAGAAGTTGCCTGCAAGATAGAATCTGCTATTAAGAGATGGAAGCCAAATACCGTATTTACTCATTATTGGGGGGATGTAAATCAAGATCATAAACGCGTATTTGAAGCGACACTAATTGCAGCAAGGCCTAGCCCATCATCCAGAATAAAGCATGTCATTTGTTACGAGACACCATCGTCAACAGAGTGGGGACACGGGTCTGTGAAATTTAGTCCAAATTTATTTATCGATATAGATATGGTACTACATAAGAAAATTAAGGCGTTGAAAATGTATAGTAATGAAATTAGTGATTATCCTCATCCGAGATCAAAAGATTCTATAATTAGTAGAGCTCGATACTGGGGCTCATCTGTTGGAATTAAACATGCTGAAGCGTTTGTAACAATACGAGAAATTTTACAATAATCTTCTTACATAAATTATTCCAAGTTAGAAACAACACATTCTATTTGTTTTGATGTCATTTTTGGATAGATTGGTAGACATAATACTTGATCTTTTAGTGTGTTAGCCACAAGAAAGTCGTTCTTCTTGTAGTGATACTTGTGTTTGTTGTATGACATAAGATGTAACGGGTAATATTGTACGCTTGCGCCTATCCCTTTTTTGTGTAACTTCTGGAATAATTCATCTCGCGTTAAGTGGTAATCCTTATCGATTTTTATTGTATAAAGATGAAAGATGTGATTTCTATCAGCTCTGGTTTTTGGGATTGATATTCCTTTTATTTTTTGAATTAAATTATTGTACTTATTGGATACTTTTATTCTCATTTCATTTATTTGTTTTATTCTAGAGAGTTGAGAGAGTCCCAACGCTGCTCTAATTTCATCCAGTCTATAGTTATATCCTAATTCCACGACATCGTATCTCCATTGTGCCTTGGTTTCCCGTTCTGTTGGCATTATGTTCATCCCTTGAGATTTTAGTAAGGCTACTTTCTTGGAGGTTTCTAGATTGTTAGTTGTTACCATACCTCCTTCTCCAGTAGTGATTACTTTGGTAGGATAGAAGCTAAAGCATCCTGCCTGCGCTATATTTCCGCACTTTTTATTTTTGTAAGTACTCCCTAAGGCATGGGCACAGTCCTCTATTACATACAATCCGTATCTTTTTGATATTGAAAGAATTTCGTCCATATCACAAGATTGTCCGCCATAATGAACAACGATTATGGCTTTTGTTTTTTTAGTAATTTTTCTTTCTATCTCTTTGGGTGAGATGTTGAATGTTTCAAAATCAACGTCTGCTAGTACTGGTTTAGCACCACAATAGGTCACTGCATTGGCAGTTGCAGCAAACGTGAAAGTTGGTACTATAACTTCATCGTTTGGACCTATACCTAGAGACTTGACGGCTAAATGTAATGCATGAGTAGCACTACCTACACCAATAGAATACCTACAGCCAACAAACTTACTAAATTTCTCCTCAAATTTTTTTAGAGTAGGCCCATTGGTTAACCAGCGTTGGTTTAGTACTTTTATCACAGCCTTTTTATCTTCTTGAGTTATCCATGGGACGAAATACGGTACTTTCAACGACTCTGTTTAAAACATGTTAAATATATTTAATGATATTTCTCGTTAATTTCCAAAAGATGTTCGTTCGCGTCTAGTAACTCTACTAATGATCTATATTCAATGAATGAATTTGGATTGTAGAGTCTTGAAAAAATTTCACTCATTAATTGAAAGTCTTCCATATAGTCTACAGTTAGTCTCCAGTGTGGTCTTTCTAATCCAGGAGGGGCAAGAACGTTCTTTATGTCATATAAATCTGGATGCTGCAGTATATGCCGAGTTACATGTTCTCTACCTAATGGATCTTTTTCGGTTTCATGTAGTTTTTTAAGAATATTAAATGTTAATGCCTCCCCCGATGAATATCCATATGGGAAGGTTCTAGGTAACAAATTTGATGCATAATCACACCCTGTTTTTTTACACAGTTTGATAACTTCGTCTACGAGTAAAGGATCTACTAAAGGATCATCTGCAGTTAACCTTACAATTAAATCACCTTTAAAAAATTTGGCGCATTCATAAAAACGTCCGACTACATCTTCGGAGCTTCCCCTATAACAATCGATTCCTATCCCATTTAGTAATTCTTCTATTTTATCATCTTGTGGTAATTTTGTAGTTGCAACTATGATACGATCTGTTAATTCCGAGTATTTTAAAAAATCAACTATGTGTTCCAAAATGGACTTTCCTTGTATTTTCATTAAAACTTTACCTGGTAACCTAGCAGATTCCATCCTAGCCTGAATTATTGATAAGACTTTCATTAAGTAAAAAGAACAAATCGTCTTAATTAACATAAATATTTGAGTTCTCATCACTAAAGACTTTATCAGTTACTCGGTACTATAATCATCAATGACTTTTTTAGGAATTTTTAATTTTAAAACATTTCATAAACAATGCAAAGTTGTTATTTTAGGAAATCCGTTAACTTCGAAACTAAAATAGCGTTCTCCTTAAGTAAGCATGGAATGCCATTAATAATAGGCCAAGCATATCCATCGTCTTTACAGTACCAACAATTCTTATGTTGTAAAAGTGGTTTATGACTTATCGGAGAAATAAATTGGATTTCCATTGATGTTTTTTTTGTATTTCTTTTTTTATTTTTTTCAACAATTATAATGGCGTTTTCATTGGCGCGGCTGGAAAATCCGAAAGGCTCATGTTTCAGTATTTTCAAACCCATTTTTTTTATTATTTGTGGTAAGCCTCTACAATATCCATGTTCTTCTATGTGTTTCTTAGTTTCATGCGAACCTAATTCGTAGCTTGGCTCTATTAACACCAGATAATGTTTTGTAATACGAAGTAATTCTTTCAAAATTATTTCTTCTCTTCCATGATTTGGTTCTATTGCATGAAATGTATATGAAAGATCAATTGAGTTATTAGCTATTGGAATATTGCTAAATTCAGAACAAAATAATTTGATACTTTGTTTATGAAGATCTTTTAGATATTTTTGTGCATAAAGCAACCGACTTAATGATATATCAAAACCAAAAAATTTTGTTTTCTTTAGCAATATGGAAGAAATGACATGATACAAAGTATTGGCTTCTCCTACTCCCGCTTCTAAGATTGTTTCAGCTCCTAATTCTGATATGACTTTAGCAGTTTTTTGCCCTATTTTTTTTCTTGTTTCCTTAAAATTTTTGTCTTTTAATTTTTCTAGATAACTTCCAGCCTGTAAATCATAAGAGTAGGAAATTATTTCCGGAGTGTTCATGTTAAGATTGGTTTGTAAACGTAAATATTTCATAATATTTTGTTTTTTATCGTAAAGTTTTCTTATATTTTGAATTTCTCTATAATCTAACATAACAATTCATTTGTTTATAGCTGTTAGTTACGTTTATGTTTTTTTCTAAATTTTATTCTAAAATGCTTACCTCAAATAAATAAAGAAGAAATTTTTGTACCGAAGATGAAATTATATAACATCAGTAAAATAGCAACGTAGTTAAGTTAATTTCGAAATATCATTAATGGAATTCTTTTCTTTATATTCATTCATTTTATTGATATATTCTTCCGCTACTTTTTGAAAGATAGGACTAAATTCATTCAAAAATGACTCCATTTTATCTACTTGAATTTCTACCTGCTTTAAGTATCCAACATTATAATTAAATCGGTTTGATATTTCAAATGAGTATCTTTCGTTTGGGAATTCAAAAGAATTCTTTTCTATGAAATCAATATAGTCATTAAGTTCAGAAGGGTCTACTTTTTTTTCTAATGATGATCGAATTACATTGGGAAGTTCATCTATATTTTTTAATATGTGTATAGATGGAATTGTTGCATAACCACTATCAGCCATAAAGACTACGGAAGGTTTTCCGTAAAAAGTTGCTTCCAAACTAGTTGTTCCTCTTATTGTTATTACTAAAGAACACTTCTTCATTATTTCTTCTGTAGTTATTGAAGGATGGATCATCTTAACATTAGGTAATTCCATGATTTGTTTGTAAAACGATTTTTTTCTCCAACCTTGCGTCTCCATAACAGGATGTTCCTTTACATATAATTTGTAGCCAATGGGTAATGATTTGGCTATATTATTGATAACTGCTAATTGATCAGTATAAAATGGAGCCCCCATGAACAATACTCTTTCTGGTTCATAGTGTAATGGAAAGTAAACAAATGGTATCTTATCATCTATTTTGTGTATAAAGTTCCTATTCATAAAAAATTCTCTATATTTTTTTTTAATCAAGTGAATTCTTGCTGTTCCTTTAGTAAGTGCATTTATTCTGTTCCTTCCATAATATCTAAACTGTTTGGTTGAAGTTACAGCTTGTGGAAGGAAGAAAAATTGCAAAAAGGCCTTGAATTTTTCCCATTTTGATACTTTATATTTTGTATGAGATTTTTCTTCAAGGTAGAACCTAGCAGGTCTATTCGACTTTAGAAAATTCCGTATCTCATCAATTGTTCTTACCACGCGAGAATTCGTACCGCCATAATTTTCAATATCTTTCAAATCATATATTGTTCCATCAACAATCATACACTTATCTCCAAATCTAAGTGGTTCTAGTGTAAGAACTGTTATACCAAGGGTTGCACAAATTTTGTAAATTAAATATTGGTAATGCTGAGTAACAAAATTCATGAGTAGGTAGTTAGGTTTTATTTCATTAAGAAGGTGTTCAAAAAATCTACATTCTTGTTCAATGATAGCCAAAATTTCATCATGCCCAAATTGATAGTACTTGTTAAACTTAGTATAAAACAATCTATCAGTACAGATAATACTCCACATATTGATTTTGTATTTTTCTTCGATCTTTTTTAAGTAATCTAGATTTGGTGTGGTCTTTGAAATATGAGCGTAGAAATACCATACTTTATTAAATTGAACTAATTTTTGATTTTGAAAAAATTTGTTAATTGACTCATTGCCGTCAATAATTGCAAAAAGATCATAATTTTGTTCTTGCAAATACTTCGCAATGCCATAATGTAAAAAGCTATTATCAACCCAAAGGAGAACTCTATCTTTCAACAACATAATTTTCAATTGCTATAATAAATAGATATATAGAATAGGAAATAATGGTAACTCATAAAATAGTTATCTCATCATTTTGATTTATGTAATAAACAATCTCATCAAATGTTTTTCGATACGCGGAAATTGATCCTTTGTTTCACCATACTGAATAATTACCAATATTATAGTGATGACTTTCAACTCCAGAGTCTAGCTTTGCCGGGAATAATATGAGAATTAATTTTAGTAACGTCAGGATTATCATCCAAAAACTTAATAATTTTTACAAGTGGTACGGGTTTACCATTGTTACCAAGTGAATTGTATACCAATCTCATGGCTTGAAGATCTTCAGGATTATCAACCGTTAATCGTAATTCAGGCCTTCGTAATACTTTCTTAGGTTTAAACTCGTGAATTTTGAATTTATTCTTATTTTCGTAGATATAAAGAGAAGCAAGTTCACTACGATGTATAGGTTTACCATCTTTATGAGATTTTTCAAGCGCGCTTAGGTTAATTATTTCATACCCACTTCCTAAAGGAACGTCTTCAACAATGGAAAAATCAAAATTACCTGCAATGTGTTTTTTTATTAAAGGGTCAATTCCTTCCCAGTAGATGTATGGGCAATCTGGCGTAGTTCGAAAAATAACATCAGCGTTTACATATTTGGCACCATCTACAAGTCGTTGCAATACATCTATGTCATTACCTCGAATAAATTTCATCTTCTGTTCATGCGCAAAGTTAACAAATATTTCATTACCAGGGTTTTCGCTAATGGCTAGTACTATGTCACTAATTAGTGTAGATTTTCTGAGCTGATTTATGAAGAGCTGTAAAATGCTATATCCGCCTATAAGTTGCAAAGGTTTTGCAAATAGTCGTTCTGAACCAACTCTGCAGGCAATGACTGCAGCAACTTTTCTTGACTTGCTGCCTAGCATATTATATGTCAAAATTGTTCCTTTAGGAATGTCCTGAGAAGATATTCTTCCTGTAAAATCATGGAAGTAAACTGACTGTTGCTTAGATTTAGTTCTTTTAAAGTCAAACATTTCTGTATGTAATTTTGTACCTTTTTTTATGAATTTCTTAGATATTGCATTTTTTTTATGTACTAGTCTGTATGACAGTTCATTTGCAGTTAAATTAAAATTATTTGTCCCAAGTGATTTTTCAGTCATGCGAATCAGTGACACAAGTTCTTTGAATTCAATTGGGTTGAGTGCAGAGTAATAATCTAGCCCTTTTTTTGAACGATCTAGTGTTATGTGTTTTTCAATTACGGTAGCACCTAGACTTATGCCAAGTAATGGTGTTATTAATGCCATTTTTGAGTCACCAGAAACATGATCCATAAAACCAACCGGCATACCAAATCTTTGCTTTAGTTCAGATATATGTAATAGATTCAGATCTTCAAGTTTTGTTGGATATCCCTGAAAACCATGCATAAGAATGATTTCTTTGGGAATTTTTAACAGGATGTTTAGTGCCTCATCTATTTCATTTAGCAAACATCCTCCTGTAGATATTAAGAGAGACTTTTTCGTTTTAGCAAGAAACTTAAGAACGTGAGGATTACTTACGTCTGCTGAATGAATCTTAAAGCCATCTATATCTAATTTTGAGATTTGTTTAGTACTCTCTACTCCAAATACATCAACAAAAACTTTCAGATTTTGTGATTTTGCAAATATCACTAGCTCTTTCCATTCTTTGAAATTCATCTCAAGTCTCTTATAGAGGTTATAATTTTCGTGTTTAGGCTCGGCTAGTTCATCAGCAGTGAATTTTTGGAACTTAATCGCATCAGCGCCAGCTTTTGCCGCATATTTTGTAATTTTCTTGGCTTCTAAAATGTCACCTTCATGGCTGTTCGCCATTTCAGCAATAATGAAGATTTTTTGGTGAGAAAAAAGCGTCATTTCTAAATTGAGTTATAGTCCAGTATTTATTAAAATTGGTAGAGAGCGTAAGGCGTTACGAACAAAAAATTCTTCATAAAACCTCCTCATCAAGGTTTAATTATATTAAGTTTAATAAATTGAAAATTTGAGATAGTTTGTTGGAATATAATTCAGAATTATGGAATGAGTATACAGAAGAAAACGAAAACCTTGTGCAGGATAACCTATCAAAATTCATCTACCACCTGTCAATAGGTTTAGGCGCCAATAAAATTCTAGAAGTGGGTTGTAATGTAGGAAATAATTTGAGCTTTTTTCCTTCCACTTTAGAAATCTATGGTCTTGACATGAATGAGAATGCATTAAGAAAAGCTAGAAGCAAATATCCATCGTTTATATTCGATAAAGGTTCTATCTTAAAAATACCATACCCCGATTCTCATTTTGATTTAGTTTTTACTAGAGGTGTACTAATTCACATACCCCAAGACGATATGATTCAAGCAATAAGAGAATTGTTTCGAGTTTCAAAAAAATGGATTATTAATTTAGAGTATTTTGGTGTGGACAACAAGATGATAAAATGGAAACGTGGAGACAATCTTTTGTGGTATAGGGATATGAAAAAATGGTGGGGCAAGATAGATGTTGAAATAATAAGCGATATTGAAATGCCAAAAGAACTAGATGTTAGTAAAACTAGACTAATTATTGTGAGAAAGACTTAACATTAATTTTAGTTATCAAGAAATATTAATGTTGGTAAAGGTATCCTGCAAAGTCATTACAAAAATGAGTAATGTGAGAAATTAATGTGACATTTGAAATTTATTTTTCTTATGCAAATCTATTGGTTAGTTCAATTATTTTATTCACATCGGAGTCGGTCAAATTTGGATGAATAGGTAACGATACTATCTGTTCAGCAATCGTATTGGTAATAGGAAGTTTGGGTTTTTGTCTGTAGAACTTCATTTTATGAATAGGGATGTAATGAACGCCAGTTTCTACGTTATTCTCTTTCATTTTTTTCATGAAATTATTTCTTTTTTGAGTAAGAATCCAATAGAAATGATATGAGCATTCTTTATTGAATGGCATTTTAATGTTGGCCTCGATCTCTTTTGAATATCTTTTTGCTATCTCCCTTCTTCGAGAATTCAGTCTATCTAATTTTTGTAATTGTTCTAATCCTATTGCGGCAGATAACTCATTCATGTAGTAGTTCCACCCAAGTTGGGTTACATCATATTTCACACCTTTTCTATTTGAAATGCCACACCACCGACGAGAATTTAGAATACTACTAAACTTTCGACTATCTTTGCCATTTAGTGTTATGGCACCACCACCAGGCATTGCTAAATTCTTAACAGGATGAAAGCTGAAACAGACTGCTAGACCATGAGTTCCTATTTTCTTATTTTTGTATGATGTACCTGCAGCATGAGCTGCGTCTTCGATTAGAATGGCATTATATTCATCGCATAAAGTAGTTATCTCATTTAGATCGCATGCCATGCCTGCAAAATGAACAGGCAAAATTACTCTAGTCTTCTTTGTCATCATCTTCTTTATTGTTTGAGAATCAATGCACAAGGTGATTGGATCCACATCTGCAAAGATCGGTTTACCACCATTGTAGATTATAGCATGAGCTGTACTAACAAATGAAAGTGATGGAAGAATCACTTCTTTGTTTCGTACATCTATAAGCGATAATGCTAAGTGTAGCGCGGCCGTTCCACTATTTACCGCTACACAATAATCGGATCCTATGTATTTGTTGAATTTTATCTCAAATTCTAATACTTTACCTATTCCAGCTCCTGATGCCCAAAAATGGCTTCGTAAAGTTTTTCGTATTGTGAGCTCTTCTTTACGACTTAGTACTGGATCAAATAGTTTAATCTTCTTTTTCAAATTCTTCATTTACCAAAGGCGGTGGGAATCATTTCATAAGTGTATTGTATAAGTTTGAATCCATTTTTAGTAAAAAATTTTATTGATTTGGTATTTTTGGGATTAATATTAGCAAGATATCTACGTCTATGGTTCTTTTTAATTAGTAGACACAGTGCTTGTTTCCCTATTCCCTTGCCTTTTGATTGTTTTTCTAGAAATATCCCAATTTCATTTTGATGGGTCAAGTAAATAGAGCCAGTTTTTTTGTTTTTATATTTAATTATATACCATTTTGAATATGGATTTGACATCACGAATTTCACATGTTCTGCATAAGTTGGCATCTTTTTATGTGATATGTTTTCGTTGGGTTTTCTTTGACGAAGAAGATTGTATAGAAATTTGCTGTCGGATCTAGTTATCTTCTTAAGCATAACATTGTGATTGTCATTCATAATAGCTAGTGATTTATTTTTTTGCTTCATATAACTAATTATCATATGAAATTTTTTCTATGTTATTTGCTTCATCGCGTATTAGATTACCATTTTTATCTGTTTTAAACAGCGACTTGTTTGTGAATTTATCACATATCTTAAAAAATTCTGATTCCGTTAGTTCAAAATCATGCAAGAACTCCTGAAAATATTTTGTAGGAATTTTACCTTCATATTGTTTTATCAATTTTAATCCTTCAGCTCTAGTCAGGCGCTTATTACGAATGTCTATTGAAGCATGATCGGTAGCTCTACCAAATCCAAATTTAAGAAATTTGAAATAATCATGCATAGCAACATACTTCGTATCAAGGTTTTCGTAGTTCGTATAAGTACCCTCATTTGGTTCATCAAGAACACTAAATCCAATTTTTTTTACAACTTCCACTTGTTTTTTTGCATCCCATTTGATATAGTGACCAAGAAAGATCCCAGTTACTCCAACACTTCTTATTTCTTTATCAGAAGGATACAGGTATGGTTTTAGATCCTTTAATGCGATTCCATATTTGACCATATCTTGTGGTTTAATTTTATCTAGGAAGTATCCTCCATGCTTTTCATTCCATTCACGATCCAGATATGGCGTAGAACTCACAGATGCAGGTCCACCATATTCCATTTGTGGGTTTTCTCCCCAAACAAGAAGAGGTATTTTGAATGCAACAGCTACTTGAACAGGAACAGTGAATATTCCTATATGTTCTGGCCATGCTGCATCACCCAATTCAATTAGGCCAAATTTTCCAAGTTTTTTATATATAATAGGATTAGCTGTGAATTCAATACAATCGACTCCTAAATTTTTTATATTTTCTATGTTTTTTCTACCAAGTTCTGTAAAATCACGTGGATGAAAACTTACAAGTAGAGGGTTTAATCCAAATTCATTTTTTATAATATGTGTTTGAAAATGGCTGTCTTTTCCACCACTAACAGGAATTATACAGTCATATCTACTTCCATCTTTACTTCTATATTTATCTAAAATTTTTTCTAGTTCTCTTCTTCGAGCAGTCCAATCTATTTTTTCTTTTTCTTCAGCAGCTCGGCATGCATCACAAATTCCATTTTCATCAAGATTTAATTCCGGTTTAGTATTTGGATAAAGACATTTTTTACAATATTTCATTTATAGTCGCTACTGATTTATTTAAGTCGAATATATTAACTTCATTAGATCTACAGACTGATCATAGTTAAAATATGAATGCATGAATTCTTTTCTTCTAGGGGATTTTTCAGTCTCCCATAACTCACCTTTTTGAATGGATGATATTTTTGATATTAATTCATCTCTTGAGACGGAGAGCGCTACTTCATTTTCGATCATTTCTTTTCTAATCCCACCCAAAGACTCTGATGCATTACCAGCAATATTTACAAATATTACAGGTTTTTCAAAGACAGCTGCGTCAGTGCCTACAGTAGAAATTGTTGTTACTACAATATCGCTAATGAGTATGTCTTCAAGTAAGCTACCTTTACTAGTTCTAAAGTTTTTGCTTGGATATTTTTGTTCTAATTTGGTTGTAATGTCAGATGAATCGCCTGGGTGTGGTCTCATTACGACTATGGTGTCATCGTTTTTTTGTAGGCCATTAAATAGTGTGTCAAGTAACAGTTCATCAGCACTATTTTTTGAATAATAAAATAAACGAAAGGATAAAGGAACCAATATGATTTTTTTATCTTCTAGGTTGTATTTTTTTAGTATTAATTCCTTATTCATAGTTCTTTTTAATTTATCTATGTTATAGAACAAAGGGTTTCCAATTACTGCTACTTTGTCCTTTGGATAATTACATTTCTCAGTTAGAATTTTCTTGTAGTATTCACCAAAAACAAACGTGAGATCAGGTATAGGATATCCTGTTAGATTGTTTCCGTCTTGAATTTCTTCATGAACATAATCTGGGTTGTTTTCATAAATTATACCGTGTTGTATCCCTATTGTTTTAATTCCTAGTTTTTTTGCTACAATTTCGAAGGATTTAGCGTATGGTCCTGTTTCGTAAACTTGTATTATTACTTGTGGCTTAATTGATATAAAAAATTCTTCAATTTTTTCCATAAGATGTAGATAAGTCGGTAAGTGTGGCTCAAGAAAAATCTGTTCGAATGCGGGTTCTAAGTACTTCCATAATGATATGTTTCTATAAACGAATACATCGTTCATGTTATTCTTTTTTAATTGTTCAAAGGAATCACGTAAAATTTTGATTGATTTTCTAACATGAACACTTTTGGGTTCATTAAGAAGAATTTCTATTGGCATCCAATTGAACTTGCTATCCAATCGTTCAATAAGAGATGTTAAATCGCCTCTAAACGTATAGTCTAAATCAAAACATAGTATAGGTGTGTTATTTTTATGTAACAAATCCAAGATTGGTTGTAAAATAAATTCTTGTTTTTTTGTTTCACCACTTTCATAATCAGTCATATTTCTTCTATAAATTCCGGCAGAAGTAATTATTGTAGAATTTAATGGTGGTGATTGAAATTTTTTTTTATGCGTATAACAATTCAATCTTTTTTTGTGTTTTTGCGTAGTTATATTTTTGTATGCAGTTTTCTTAACAAGATTTTCTGCAAGCTGTTTTATTATGAACAAAAGATGTTTAGTTAAGGAAATTTCTAGATGAATGTTTTTTACTTTACATATTTCTTTTATTATAACAAGTTTATCATAATTACCATATAATTTTATTGTATTAATGGAATGACGATCTAAAAAGGAAAAGAAGCGATTTATAAAAAGGGCAGCTTCGTTAAATTTTGGATAAATTACAGGGTAAATAAACCACCAAAATGACATTTTATTGGCCGCAAACCATTCTATGATAGTTTTTTTTCCAACTGTTTTACGTGATGTTTTAGAAAATTCTATGTGTTCTTCGTAATCCCCAAAGGATTCTAAATCAATCAGATCAATTTCTATATAATCATTGGTTACTACTTTGTTGTGCTTTTTCTCATAAAATGCTAATACAGCCAATTTACTTGAAGGAAATGTTGCCCTAATTAAGATTTATCAGAACTAGATTCCGTAAAAACCATCAATATTTTAATGAGATTATTTTAATACTTGAGCATGTACAAAAATGCGTTTAAGAAGAAGAAGGTATTGATTACTGGTGGAACTGGTTCTTTAGGTCAGTCTCTTACGAGATTGTTACTAAAGACTGATGTAGATAAAATACGAATTTTTAGCAGAAATGAACATCAACAAATCATGATGGAGGAATCTCTCAAAGATGATCGTTTGAGATTCTTTATTGGAGATGTTAGAGACCTATCAAGACTAACACGAGCTATGGAAGATGTTGACATGGTTTTTCATGCTGCGGCTTTGAAGCATGTTCCAGTAGTTGAGTATAATCCTTTTGAAGGCATCAAAACTAATGTCATTGGATCCCAAAATGTCATTGATGCGTGTCTAGAAGCAGATGTTGAAATAGCTGTAGGCATAGGTACGGACAAATCGGTTGCATCTCTTAACACATATGGTGCAACCAAATTATTGATGGAAAAAATATTTGTGACTGCAAACCGTTACTTAAACCCGGAAAAACATAGAACTAGATTCATAGCTCTTCGTTATGGTAATGTACTAGGAAGTAGTGGTTCGGTTGTTCCGAAATTTATTAGACAAATACGAAACAAAGAAAAAGTTACAATAACTGATCCTAACATGACTAGATTTAGTATTACTATGGACGAAGCATTAGATTTTATTGTAAAGTCTACCTTTGCTGGAAGGGGTTCTGAGATTTTTGTTCCTAAGCTTAGAGCATATACAGTAATTGATTTAAAAAATGCCATTGTTGATTTATTAGAAGATACCGGAGAAGAAAAAATTTCGATAAGAGCCGGTGAAAAGATGCATGAAACATTAATTGATTCAGATGAAATGGGGAATACCTATGAAAGCGATTCGACATATGTTATTCTCAGTCCGTTTCTAGATAAAGAAATTATTAGACAACACTATCCCAATATGAGAAAAGTTAAGACAACATCATCGTATTCTTCTGATTTGGCAGAAAAAATTTCAAAAGATGAACTTAAGAAAATTATTCTAGATGCTGGTTTAATCAACTAGACTAATTAACAGTAAAGTGTAAATTAATACCACATATGAGATATTCGAAAATGATTTGACAAAAAATCCTGAAAAATAGTTTGTAATATTTTACTCTTCTGTCGTATTAATGGCATCAGGACCCACGTGTATAACATCCTTAATCCAATCCTTCGATAGTGGTTTCTCCGATGAGCGAAACAAAAATTGAATCATGTCTCTCGTGGTCTGCGGATTACCAGCTTTGTGAAGACATGTTGTGGTGTTACCTAGAATTGCACTTCCACGCGTACCCATAAATTTGACAACGTGTTTTGGGTCTTCTAGAACTTCCATTGGGATGCCATAGTCTACTCTGTTATTAAATTTCATTTTCATAAGTTCCTTAGTTCTTGGAATAGATTGAAGATGAAATGGTCCATCCTTTTCGGTGACATCTGATAAATTGACAAAAAGTTTTAACCTATCCGTTTTACGATTATCGCAATGCCAAACATTCGAGATTAAATCGTTCTGTTGTAATTCAGGAGGAATATGATAGTTACGCCACAAATCAATACGTACTACTTGGAAATAACCACCATAATATTGTTCAACAATCTTAATCAACTCATCTGTAAGCAGCGATGAAAGTTCCGGAATGGAAAAGATGCGCATCAATAAGTTGTCGTTTGTAAAACTTTCCGTTGTGCTGCCCTGTTCCGAAAGAAAATTTATCATCCTCTATCATTTTGTCATATTTGGTTCGAATTTTGTCAATTAAGGATTTGTCATAATTAAATTCTAATTTTAGATAACCGTTGACCTTAAACTGTTCTATGAGAGGATCATTAGATTTTGAGGTAGAACGCGAGTTTTTCATAAGATTAATTGTGCCGTGAAGATTATGTTTCATACCTACGGTATTACCAAAAATTGCCTTTCCTGCAGATTGATCTATTTTTTGATAAGTTCCCTTAATGGCTATTTCTGGATTTTTAATAGCTCTTTTTATTTTAGCTCCAAAGCCCATGCGTTTTGTTTTCATGCAGATTAATAAAAACATTGTCAGAAATATCATAGATGGTTATGTCAGTATTTTAGTTATAACAGAAAATACATGTACCTAAAGTCTAATATTCTTAGTTTCTTCAAACAGATTTTTAATTAGAATCCTTTATCATATCTACTTATTAACACCAGATCAAAAGAAGGTGCAAGACGGTGATAATCAAATGAGTAATATCAGACTAACCTATTCAGGTTTAGTTTCTTTTCTTATCTTGTTAGTAAGTATGTTCACCGGTTTGGCCTTTACTCTAATTGTAACAAGAAGATTAGACCAAACTCATTTTGCCATGTGGAGCTTAATAGGCGGAATTGTAGTCTATTCCATGATTTTTTCTCCAATATCGAATTATTGGCTTAGCCGACACATTGCCAGGGGGGAAGGAGAATCAATTACAGGAATAGCCAGTGCGATAATTTTTTCCATAGGAGCCATCGGTGTTTATTTAGTTGCAGCCTTATTTCTTTCCAATTCTGAAGATGTAGATTTTCAAATATTGTTCTTTGCAGTGATGTTGGTTCCCTTAACATATATCGTAAGTACTTTTACCACTATCACTTCAAGTTACAAACCACAGGGTACTTCTTATGGAATGTTAATTTTTGAGATTACCAAGATTCCAATCGGTTTTTTACTTGTGTATGTTACAGATTTAGGGGTAATTGGAGCCATAACTACGGCAATTACTTCTACTATTATTCAATTAGTCTTCTATGTTATTTACACAAGAGAGAAACTAAGACAGAGTTTTCATTATGGAGTTTTTAAAAACTGGCTAAAACTTTCATGGTTGCCTGTTTTCGCTGGCTTACATGATCGAATTATTAATTTAGATTCTACAATTTTTACATTAATTACCGGTTCAGTGGTTGGAATAGCCTATATAGGAATTGCAAAGTCCATGGCAAACTTGGTATCCCATACAAATTCAATTTCAGTCGGGCTAGCATCGAAGCTGATAGCTACACAGAATATTCAACATACGGAATTGATGGTTGATAGAACACTATTATTTGCAATTCCTATGCTAGGATTTGTCATTACATTTGCCAAACCTGGCCTTTGGATACTTAATCCAATTTATGTTGATGGGATTTTCGTTGTATATTTGTGGTCACTTACCCATTTTATATGGGTAATACAGGGAATTTTTAAAGGCACTCTTGAAAGTTTGGAAAAAATGGATATAGGCTTTAAGGCAAAAACTAAAGACTATCTAAAAAGTAGATTATTCACTGTTCGCCTTGTGTATGCCATAGGTTACTCTTTTTACATTGGTTCCCTTATCTTGATTTTTATAATTTCAGCTGACTTTGGATTCAATACACTTGAGATAGTATTTTGGTGGGGAATGGTTTCTGTAATTGTTAACATAGCTATTCTTATTACTTTCATGATAATGACTGTCAGACACATTTCCTTTAAATTTCAGATAAATAAGATGTTGAAGTATACTACTCTGACTGTTATATCATGTCTGATTACTCATTTTCTACTATCTCAATATCTTGAATATGAAAAGAGCATATTTGATTTTGGTCCCAATTTAATTCCCTACATGTTTCTTTTCATTGGATTATACTTTGGGTTGATTATGGTATGGGATAAGGAGAGTCGTAATCTTTTCCAACAAATTTTACAGGAATTAAAAAAATAATTGGTAAACAGTGTTATTTCTTATATAACACTGATTCTTGAAATGAGTGAAATGAGTGACTCAGATGAAGTAAAACGCGTTGCAAGAATCTATGATGATCGTGCAAGCAAGTCTAACAGTATTGATGCTGCTGGGCAATGGGGTTCAAATGACATCGTTCCATTGATCTGCGATGAAATAATTAACAAAATTAAGATTAGAGGTTCTGATTTTGTTCTTGAAATAGGTTGTGGCAGTGGTGTTTTAGGAAAAATAGTCAAAACAAGATGTAAATTTTATGTAGGTTTTGATGTTTCGGCAGTAATGTTAAAAAAATTTCTAGATGAACCTTATGGAGAAAAACCTAACTTACTTCAAAGTTCAGCTGAAGTAATTCCGCTTGAAAAAAAAATGTTCAATATCATAATAATGAATGGAGTTAGTATGTATTTCCCAAACAGGAGATTTCTACAAGCGGTTTTAGCTGAAATTGAGAGGGTTGCAAAATCAGATGCTGCCATTTTTATTGGTGAAAATATTATTCCTTCAAGATATTATTGGGAATTAGTTTGGTTCGAGAATTTATCTCCATTATTACAGTTTTTTGCCAAACCCTACATAAAAACAAGAAAATGGCTGGCAAACAATAATCATTTAGCCAGAAAATGGAAAAATATCCACAAAGACATTTCTCCTAACTTACTAAGAAATTATTTTAAAGGTAGGGCTGACGTTTTTGTTTCTGATGCAGCAGCATATACCGTAAGAAAAAAACTCTTTGGGAAAAATGTCAAAGGTAATAGAAGGGTTGATTTCTTAATAAAATTAAAAACTTGAATCATATGTACAATCTGAAGATACTAAATGAAATTGAATCCAGTAAATGGGATAAGGATCTAGTCAATTGTGAATATTCAAATTTTTTTCAATCAGGAGAATATTTGTTATCCGAGTCTGGTGCAGACAAGTTTCCAATTTTCATTTATGTTACTGATGAATTTGGAGCTCTGAAAGGTCAGATGGGAATTATTGTTCATAAATCACCACTAATTTATTCTGCCAATCTTTTGAAGATATTTGCAAAAATATTTTCAAAGTTGGGCAATAGGATAACATGGGTCTGTGGACCCATCATACATTCTAACGATAAAAATTCAAGAATTGAAATTCTTCATGCTATGATTAAAGCATTAGATACGATTTCTGAAAAACACAATGTAATTCTAATTGATGGATATACCCCACCTCAAGATGTTACTATTGATGAGTTTTATATTGATGAGTTTAGGAAGAATAATTACAACGTAACAAATTTTTTTACATTTGTAACAGATTTATCAAAAAGTGAAGAGGAGATTTGGTCTAGCTTAAATAAAAATGCACAAAGAGATGTAACAAGATCACAGAAACGGAATATATCTGTAAGAGAACTTGGTTATGAGCAGTTAGATCAATTCTTTTTAATATCTGAAAAGTGGGCTCAAACCAAAGGAATTGTAAAATCCATGCCAAGGTTAGTGAAAGAACGTTACTGGGATTATTACAAGAAGGGTGTTGAAAAAGTATTTTTAGCTTATGAAGATGATGAAATGATTGCAAGTCACAGATTAGGCTGTTTTAATAGAATAGCTTATAGTCATAGCTTGATAAATTCCTACACAAAAGAAGGAAACTTGGGAGGGCCAGTTCTTACTTGGCATGCATTACAATGGGCAAAAAAAGAAGAAATGAGAATTTACGATTTCTCTGGAGGAGAAGCTGCTCCAATTGATGCTAATGAGTTTGAAAAGTATGATAAACAATGGAATTCATTACTTTCATACAAAAGGAAATGGGGCGGTGAAGAATTTCCTTATTTTCATGTTGTAAAAGTAAGAAAAAAATTTGCATACAAAGTAATGAGAGTATTACTAAAAATCGATTGGAGATATCGAAGTTTTAAAAAGAAAAAATATGAAAACAAGTATAGTTCGTGATTAGGTGATTAAACAAAAGGTATTTTGTAGATTATCTTTTTTGGATCTTTTAAGATTGATGAAAGTTTTACTTTAGTTTTACTCATTATTTTTGTGAATAATAGATACTCATATTTTTTCCCACCCCACTTACTTTTAAAAAATTCTATGTTCCGTTCTTTTTCTGAGTCTGGGAATGGATTTACACCTCCCACGTCATAAGTTCTATAGTTATTTTCAATTGCCCATTTTATTGCATTCCATGTTACGAATGTTCCACCCAATATACTGCTTTTTGAGTTAGCCACCCCATGTTGTACAATATTTCCATTAAAGATTATATTGGAAATTCCAGAAATTGGTTTTCCTTTGTGTCTGGCTAGGAAAACTTTCTGATAGCCTTTTTTGTACAGATATTCAAATTCTGTATTATTTGAATTTGTGATTTTTGATTTTTTTCTTCCTGTTCTTTCATATTCCTCGTTTTTTAATTCCGAGAATTCTTTAAAGTAAGATTTCCCTTCAGCTACTTCAAATTCTAATCCTTCAGACTCTGATTTTCTAATATCATATCTTGTTTTTTTATCTAATTTATTATAGATGTCATCTATCTTTTTGCCAAGATCTATAATGTAGGTTGCCCATGGTTTAATATCGTAATTATGATTTTGAAATGGTAAGTTAGAAAATTGTTTCTCTAATGGCGGGGACGCGCCACGAATTAATGAGATTTTGTTTTCCATGGCCAATCTGTCTATAGTAGATAGGATTTCTGCGAGGATTTCGTTTTGATTAGATTCCGTGTGTATTATTGGGCCATAAAACCAAGTAAGAACTGAACTCAGATTTATTTTAGAACCAATCTTTTTTGCAAAAATATTTTCATTCCTCAAAGCGTTGTAATGTATAATTGCAGCTAGTTGCCCAACAATTTCGTCTTTTGAGTTTCTTACTAAAATGAAGAATGGTTTAGAGCCAAGATTTTCTTGATATAGTTTAATCCAATTAAAAGATTGGTAGAGTGTAGAAGCGTTGTTTTCTAACAGTTTTGTGTTCCACCAATCTTCATCTACTTTATCATAAATTTCAACATTATAGTTCATGCTATGCTTTTACCGTTATAGCATCAAAAGTTCTAGAAAGTTATAATAAGATTTGCCGAGTTTTCGATTAGATAAGTTTCTTTTTATTCAATCATTATATAAATTGGAGATAATGTATGTCAGAAAGTGGAAATAATATATGAAATTATGCGTGTTTCCGAATGATCCAATTTATACATATTATGAGAAAGGTGAGATCAAAGAAAGGTACTTTAATCCATGTAACATTTTTGATGAATTACACATAATTTCCTTGACTGACAAAGATGTAGAGGAATCAAAAGTTCAGGCAATTGCTGGAAAGGCAAAATTAAAGATACATGGTGTTGGAAAAATCAATGTTTTCAACCGTAAACAAAACGTAAAAAGAATAAAGGAATTGGTCCAAACAATAAATCCTGATGTCATACGATCTTATAATGCGCTTGTTGAAGGGTGGCTTGCATCAATTTGTTCTAGTGAGTTAGACATACCACTTTTTGTATCGTTACACACACAATATGACTATAGAAGAAGATTTTATAAAAAAACTAATTTAAAAAAATATCTGGCACTGAAGTATACTGAAAAATTCATTGAGCCTTTTGTTTTGAAAAAAGCTGATAAAATTACAATAATATACAAAATAATTGAGCCATATGTTATCAGACATGGTGGAAAAAAACCAGAGCTTCTTTACAATAGAATAGATTATGAAAGATTTTCTAATGCAACACAAATAGAATCGTTACAAAAACCTCTGATCATTTCTGTGGGAAATTTGATTAAAGAAAAATATCATCAGTGTATAATTGAGGCCATGAAACAGATAGATGCGCACTGTCTCATTATTGGAAATGGCTATCTTTATGATGAATTAGTAAATTTGATAAAAAAAACCAATCAAGAAAACAAAATAACAATAATAAAATCAGTTCCAAATCACGAAATACCGCGTTATTATAAATCTGCTCAAGTTTTTGCTCTTGCATACGATCCAGAGCTTGAGGGATTACCTATACCAGTCATGGAGGCCATGGCTGCTGGATTACCAGTAATAATACCATACCCAAAAGGAAAATATTCTGATGGGCTAGAAGAAATAGCACTATTTTCAGAAAGAAATCCGTTGTCTTTTGCTCAAAACATAAACAGAGTGTTACACGATCCAATCTTGCACAAAGAATTATCTTTAAAATCACTTAGCAAAGCCAAGGATTTTGATAGTTCAATAATTGAAAAAAGAGAAGCAGAGATTTATACTGAATTGGTAGCTAAATGAGCTGTTATGAATTCTGTTTAAAACTACATAATGATGTAGGCACATTTCAAAAAAACTGATTCAAAATATACGTTTGACAGAGTCTTCAAAGGAGAGTTGTTCGTAGTTTTCCGTCCAGATTATTGCCTGAAGGGCAAACATTGACCCCCAGGAGTTTATTCTGCTTCTTTTTTGCCATCCAAATAGTTTTTTGTAAAGTTCTTCATGAAATCCTCCGTCAATTTTATTGTCTTGATCATTTGCTTGTAAAGATAGCAAAAAGGAATGTAGTTTTTGAATCTTATGCTTGTAAAGGGTGTTGTTATTTATCTTATCCAATAGAATCATCAATCTAATTAGTTGAGCAGTTGCATAACTTGGTTTGGATCTGTATCTTGAACCAAACCAAAGTTCTATACTTCCATTTTCTTCAATTTTTTGTGAAGACCACAATAACGCATTTTTGCATACTTCAAGATAATTATTATCATGAGTCAATGTAAATGCATAAAGCAATCCTTCTAATGCATAGCACTGTGTGTGTAAATTAACTACATTCCCACTTCTATGCAAACGTATACTTCCATCGTCGTTTTGAAAGTTCACGTAGATGTTGCAAATTTTAATTGCTTTTTCCAACAGCATCTTATCTTTTGTTACTTGATACAGTGATAGAAGAGGTATTGCAGCTTTGATATGTAAACAACCTTTCTGTTTATACCACAAATCGCTACTTTCTATGAATTTGTTTTCATCCAAGTTTTTGAGTGGTTTTATGAATCCATCTTGGTCTAATGCTTCATCTATTAACCAAGCAACCATTTTTTTTCCATAATCAAGATATTTTTTATCATCAGAAAGCAGATAGAAATCTATCAGAGCTTTTGCACAAACAGATGTATCAAATGAAAATACGTTTTTCGATCTTGGTTTGCCACCATCTAATCCTTGTATTATCCCCCCATATTTTTCATAAATATGAATAAGCCAGTCTGCAGAGTGTTTTGCAAGATCAAGATATTTCTTGTCTCTTTCTAGTTCGTATAGGAATCTTAAAGCACTGACGTAGTATCCAGTGATTTCCGGATACAAAAATCCATACTCCTTGTTTTTAGCATCATAAAAGGAATGCACTGCTCCATAGTTTTCGTCTTTGGCATCGTCAATAACCAGTCCTGACGATGTTAACCACTTTTTGACCTTTTCAACCGAATTTGACAATATTAGCATAAGATTTTAGTTGTTGTTTAAAAGTCTAAACTCATGAGAGTTCTATTCATGGTTTTTCACTTTCCGCCTATAAGTGGAGGTGGTTCAGTAGTTCCTTCCAGCATAGCAAACACGCTTGCTGAGCTTGGTCATGAAGTGACTGTGCTTACCCCTGATCTTGAATGGACTGGTAAACGATACGAACCTCCTATCAATTCTGGCGTGAAGATTATTCGAGTTAAAACTCTTGGAAGATCTAACCTAAAACTAGCCGCACGACTTTGCAAATTTAATTTAAAAAGAGCAGGCATTAGTCTTTGCAAAGAAAAAAAATTCGATTTCATATTTACTATATTTCATCCATTTCATCTGGTGCCAAATGCAGCAGTTTCATGTGGTAAAAAGCTTGGAATACCTATCATCACAAAGGTAGATGATGCCGTTTATGAAAAATCTGTGGGTTTAAAATCAATTCAAAGAAAAATTGAAAAAATTCTTAATGCAAAGTCTCTTCGTAATTCTACAAAAATACTAGTATCAAATGATGGCACACGGAACGTTGTCAATAACATTTACAAAATTCCAAAAGAAAAAATCTCAGTAGTCCCAAATGGCATAGATATTTCGTTTTTTGAAACTAAAAATGTTAATAAAAAACAACAAGTCGTATTTTCTGGCGCCATGTACTATCACCGAGGCTTGGATATTTTATTAGAAGCTACTACTAAAATCATAAAAATTTTACCTGATATAAAATTCGTTTTACTTGGTGAAGGACCAGAAATGAGTAGGCTACAAAATGAAGCTATTAAAAAGAATCTTTCTAAAAACATGGAATTTAAAGGATGGATGCCACGCTCAGAGATTCCAAAATATCTATCTGAAAGTCTCATCGGAGTTGGTCCTCTTAGAACTACTGATGTGACAAAAAATGCTTTACCAATTAAGATATTGGAATACATGGCGTCATCGTTACCAATCATAGCAGCCGAAGGAACGCTCCAAAAAGAAGTTCTTGTAGATGGATATAATGGATATTTTATAAAAAATTCAGAGGATCTTGCACAAAAAATTGTTTTGCTTCTTAAAGATGATAAGCTCAGAGAAATGCTGGGAAAACGATCAAAAGAGATGGTGGAAAAATTTGATTGGAAAAAGGTAGTTAGTCTAATTTTAAATGAATACCAAAGACTTGTAGAATAACAAACTAATTCTTTGTAAGAATGAATGAAGTGTCTTTCATATTCTTTTTATTTGCAATGTCATATGCGACGTGTTTTACAACATTTTGAAGTGATTTAGGTAGTTTGTAAAGCTTGAACTTACCTAGCTTGCCTTTTAATGTCAGCATTTCATGTGGGCTGAATTTTTTAACGTTGAAGTTGTATTCTTCGAATATTTTTTTCCAATCTTCAAATTTGTTTGTAAAAACATCTACTACAGTTCTACCCTCAGGTCCACTATTTGGAGTAAGAAACCAAACCGTGCTGTTATTTTTAAGTGTCCTGTAAAGCTCGTTTGCAAAAAACTGTATATTATGTATGTGCTCTATTACATAAAAGCCAGTTATGAGATCAAGTGTTTGATCATCAAATGGAAATCGATCACTGTTTAGATTTACTTTGAAAACCTTGTTTTTTATCGTGGGATCAACATGTGATATTGCAAAATCTGAACCATCAATTCCACATGCGTTGACATGAAGATCATTTAAAGACTTCACAAGCTCGCCCCATGAACATCCTATGTCAAGTGTAGTTTTAGGATTGAATTTTTCAACTATAAATTCGGCACGTCTTTTCCACATTGCAGGGCGTTGTCGGGTAGCGAAATATTTTTCGTCATAAAGACGTTGTAAGTCTTTATCTTCATACATATATTGTCACTTTAGACATTTTGAGTTTATTTATACTAATCATCACTCAATTCAGTAACTTTTATTGTATTTGCGAATCAGTGTAATGATTTTTTTGGAAGAATTCCCTCTGCCGTATGGTGATGAACGTGAGTAAATCCTTGCATCATTCACATTCTTCTTAATTGCTCGTATTATACTGGCTGGATTTGTACCTACTAATTCTGAAAAACCAAGTTTTACTGCTTCTGGTCTGTCTGTAGTTTTTCTTACGACTAGCACCTTTTTTCTGATTCTAGGCGATGTAGCTTCTTCTTGCAATCCTCCCGAATCAGTTACTATGAATTGACATTTTCCCATCAATGCAAGCATGTCGAAATATCCCACTGCACTTTCCAGAAAAATATTGTTAGAATTCTTTATCCTTTCATACAATCCAAAGCGATGTAAATTTTTCAAAGTGTGCGGATGTATCGGAAAAACAAAGTTTGCTTTTGATTGAATAAGAGCATTTATTATTCCGCGGAGAGTTCTAGGATTCTCAATATTTTCAACTCTATGAATTGTTACTAGTACAAAATCATTCTTTTCTATTGGTATCGTTGATTTTTTTTCAGCATGATATATGTTATCTTCAATTGCGTCAATTGCAGTATTGCCAGTTACAAATATGTGCCCATGTACTGATTCTGAAACCAGATTCTTTCTGGAAGTCACAGTAGGCGCAAACAAAAGCTCGGAGATATGGTCTACAACTATTCTGTTGTGCTCCTCTGGCATTCTCCAGTCATGGCTTCGTAGCCCAGCTTCCACATGGCATACAGGAATTTTGCTTTTTAGTGATGCCATTCCTCCTGCTAGTACAGTATCAGTGTCTCCTTGAACTATCACTGTATCTGGTTTAGCTCGAGAAAAATTTGTACCTAGTCTTTGAATCATTTCGGCTATCTGAGATGTCTTAGCTGAACCGCCCGTCATTTTTAACTTCATTTTAATGTCAGGTTCTCGGATTCCAAGCTCATCTATAAACTTCAGTCCAAGATCATAATCATAGTGCTGCCCCGTGAAAATTACTATGCATTCACTTCTTTTTAGCCTCTTAATTATTGGTGAGAGTTTGATAATTTCCGGCCTTGTACCCAGAACTATTGCTATTTTACTCATGATCTCCTTCTGATCTAACATCTATATGCCTTTTTGACTATTGCAACATAGAACTGTAGATATTCGAGTAAAAATTTCCAACGCGAATATGATTTTTACAGTAACCAAGAATTATGAATAAATTCTATAAATGCACCGTAAATTCTTACATGAGTGTGTTCTAACATTATCTTACATTAAGCCCAAAGTTTCATTAATAGATTATTTTAAGAAAAGACATGCGATTACAAAAAACTCTTGATGCTGTTCAATCAAATTCACTATCAATTGAAATCTTTGGGGTTGGATATGTTGGGTTTCCTTTAGCTGTCCGCTTAGCTAGTGCAGGACTAAAGGTAACTGGCATAGATATCAATTCTCAAAGAATCGACCGCTTACAAAATAATGTTTTGATGGATTCGGAACTACATTTGAAAAATGAGTTTCTGCAAGCTGTGAAGAATAGAAATCTACAGCTTGCAAGATCATCATCCAGGTCTGATAATCCTAAGATCGGAATAATTTGTGTGCCTACGCCTATTCCTGATGGACACATTAAATCAAATGTTTTCGTTAAAGATGCGATAGAGAATTTCTTAGGTACTTCCAAGG